>VFQP010000209.1_pt1 | contig 149942 bp, 143 predicted proteins | sample 3512351 | NCBI WGS metagenome assembly VFQP01 (sample SAMN10412372, study PRJNA504923) | tailings metagenome | isolation source: Relicate 1 Philex TSF1 revegetated site | place: Philippines: Tuba, Benguet | collected 2017-08-29 | reverse complement strand
AGCATCGTTAAATTTGAAGCCATGCTCCAGCTCTTCCAGGACTTCCTGGCTGCACTCGATGTTCATCAACACATAGTGCGCTTTGTGTACTTTTTGAATTGGGTAGGCAAGTTGACGACGGCCCCAGTCTTCCAGACGGTGGATGTTGCCGCCATTACCTGTGATCTGGGCGCGGTAACGCTCAATCATCGCAGGTACTTGTTCACTTTGATCTGGGTGAACAATAAACACGATTTCATAGTGTCGCATGTGATCTCCTTACGGTTATCAGCCACCCCGAATGCGAATCAGGTGTGGCAAGGTTGGAAAAACACGGGATTATAGACTATAAGCCCAGTTTGAATCAAGGACTTATCGGATTTACTGACATTGCCTCCGCCGGCAATGGAAAACATGCGCTCAGGCAAACGTGATTGAGTGAATCGAAGTTTACGATATCAAGCCAGCGATTCAGATAGCAGCCAGTTAATCACAGACTAAGAATTGCATAGGCTAGGAATTGCGCGGCTCATTATTGGATTTATGTTCATCGGCCTTATTTTCCAGGCTCTGGTCCTCTTTAGGCAAGTAATAAGGGTCGGCCACATAACCCGGTCCTTTCATGATGATGATCACGATCAGGCCTATCATCATGGCGCCGATAAAAAACCAGTAAGTGAACAGCAACCCCAGGAACATGGACGTGCGCTCAATGTTCTGCGTCAGCAAATCTTCCTGCTGCCACCAGGTATAGGCTATCGGTGCGGCAAATACCACTGTGCCCAGCAGCCACCATTTCGGCAGTTTTTTCAACAGCTGCCATTCTTTATGACTGGAATAACGTACACCATTCGGAAGTTTGTTCAATAGTCCCATCACTGCTCACCTAATCACTCATGCAACTGATCATTCATCAGCCTTACCACTTAATGACATCCAACAAAAAGTGATTGTTTCATTTTAATGAAAATCTATTTTGCTGTGGCCGCTAACCGCACTGATTCTGACCTTGATCAATGTATTTGGCACATGCCATTAAAGAAATCCGCGATTGTGCCGTAAAGAATTCAGACCATGAATATCCGCGGGCGATATGCCCTGAGCACAATAACTAAAGGTGGGCTCTATGCAGGCACAAAAAAAACAGACACATTGGGAGGGCATTCTGCTTGCCATACAGAATTCCTATGCGATCAAGCGCCATGTAGACCTATTCAACTGGCTGAAACAGGATATTCACCCCCTGATGCGCCATGATGTATTGCTGGCGGCCTGGGGCGATTTCAAAACCGGTGAATTGCACTTTGATGTGTGCTCATCGCTACCAGATGTGACTACACAATGTCTGCTGCAGGATTCGGCAATCGTCAATTACCTGATGTGCAATTTGTATAAACGCTGGGTGGAAAATGATGAAAAATGGTATGTCATCAACCAGTTTGATGCCAGCGGCATCCATGCTCAATCGCCTAACCCGTTTACCCAGCAACTGATCAAAATGCATTCATTGATGGTGTATGGTGTGCGTGACACGCGTCGCCAGGCAGATTGTATTTATGTCTTCTTTGACCGTACTAAAGAATTCCATGTGCCGGACCAGCTGTTAGGCATGATCATGCCGCACCTGGATGCAGCGACACGGCGCGTGGAACACCTGAAGCCTATTGTCAAGGACGAAGACTTGCTGGATAGCATGGCGCAAGGCGGATTATCAGACCGCGAGCAGGAAATCCTGCATTGGGTACGCAGCGGTAAAACCAACCTGGAAATCGGCATGATCCTGGATATCAGCGCCAATACCGTTAAAAACCATTTGAAGCGTATCTTCCAGAAGCTGGATGTTTCCTGCCGGGCGCAGGCGGTCGCTAAAACCGGCGTCTCCGGCAGCGCTTACAAGCCTAGCTGAATAACTTAATCCCGCCCGGTAAAACGCTGGATGTCGCGTAATTGCCGCTTGGTCGGCCTGCCCATGCCACGGTCACGTTCAGCGTATTGATCCGCCCCGCTGTCTTTGGCCTGCTGGCGCATACGCTGGCTTTCATCGGTTTCACGATATAACAGCGCCGCCTCAGGTGCGCCACGGCGCACATTGCTTAACGCCAGCACTTCCACTTCTATCTGCATATCTTTATTCTTGATACTGACCAGCATACCAGGCTTCATTTCCCTGGCATTTTTGGCCCGGTCGCCATCGATGCGTACTTTACCGCCATCGACCGCGTCACTGGCAAGGCTGCGTGTTTTAAAGAAGCGTGCTGCCCATAACCATTTATCCAGGCGGCAGCTATCCTCTTCATCGTTTTCTTTCGATGCGGTTTTATCCAGTTTTTTATTGTGGGATCTGGCCATAGTTATCCGGGTTTGTTCGCGTCTGCATGTTGCTGGATATACGCCATCTGTGCCTGGTTGCGTTCCAGCGTTTGCCTGAAGCTGGCCAGCACGGTTTGCGCACGGGCCATCAGCGTATTGCCGCTGTAAGTGCCGTCTGCTTCCTGGGTGCCGGCTTCGCTACCGGTGAGGTGCGCAATCCCCTCCAGCACATGGTCTATAGTAATGATCCTGAACATGCCATTGTTCACAGCGGTGACCACGCTTTCATCCAGCACCAGATGGCGCTGGTTGCGTTTAGGAATGATCACGCCCTGCTCGCCATTCAACCCCAAAGCCTGGCAGACGCGGAAATAACCCTCGATCTTCTCGTTCACGCCACCGATAGGCATCACCTCGCCAAACTGGTTCAGCGCACCGGTCACGGCGATCCCCTGCTTGATAGGCAAGCCGGTCAGCGCAGACAGCAGCGCGAATAACTCGGCACAGGAGGCAGAGTCGCCTTCCACACCGTTGTATTCCTGCTCAAACACCAGCGAAGCATTCAGGCTTAATGGCGCCAGTGCCCAGAAGCTGGCGCTCAGCCAGTTTTGCAAGATATAGATACCTTTGTCGTGGCTGGGACCACTCATCTCCACTTCGCGGTCAATATTGATCACGCCGCTGCGGCCGGGGTAACAACGTGCCGTGATACGGATAGGCGAGCCGAAACTGGCATCGCCCAGCTCAATATGGGTAAGGCCATTGACCTGCCCGACCACATCACCGTGCACCTGGATCAGCAACTCATTATCGATGATGGAATCACGGATCTGTGTTTCAAAAAACTGCTGGCGCAACAAACGCGCCGATAAAGCCTGCTTGACATGCGCATCCGTCACCAGGCGCGCATCTGCCGCTGCGGCAACACTTTCATGCATCAGTTGGTCCAAATGGGCAAAACGGATGCTGATGCGGCTCTGGTCTTCTTCCAGCCGGTGCATAAATTCGAGCAGCACATTCACCGCTGCGCCGCTGAAATGCGGCAGGCTTTGCTGCTGGCACTTTTGGGCAATATAGCCGGATACCCAGGCATAGTTTTCCAGTGTAGCGGCAACGCGGTCTTCAAACTCGACCTTGACCTGGAAAAAATCAAAGAAGTCCGGCTGTGCTTCCAGGCAGTCGTAATAATCCTCACGGCTGGCGATCATCACCACTTTCACGTGTACCGGCAACGCACCATGGCGGTTACCGCCAGCGCCCTGCTGGGCATGGTTGGCCCAGTCTTCGATCTGCACCTCGTGATTACGCATCAGGCGATAAAGCTTTTCCAGCAAGGCGCCGCCATTATTCTCGTCCTGCATCAGGTCGCGCAAATGCAGTAACAGCATGCCGCCGTCCGCGCGGTGCACGCTGCCCGCACGCAGCCTCAGAAACTCCGGCCATTGCGTAGTCTCGCCGGCTGCCGTTTCCAGCATGCCGAACAAGGCAGCAAAACCGGGGTCCTTCTCTTCCACCACCGGCTGTTTGAGGCCAGCGGTCAGGTTAGCACGCTGGTCTACCAGCAAGTTGACGCGGAAGCGGGATAAAAAGCCTTCATTGACCAGGCCATCGTTATTGCTGTCAGGCTCACTGCCTAATTGCTGCCATGCCTGCAAATAGGCCAGCACTTCCGGCTTGATGACATTAAAGAACGGAGACAACTTTGCGCTGCTCAGCTGGGCGCGCAAGCTGTCAACGCGTTCTTCCAGCCACACTTCCGCCAGTGACAGGTTCACGTGTCCGTTGCTATCTGGCCATTGTGCCATTTCCAGCATCAGGTTCTTGATAAAAGCATCCATCACGGTGCGCAGTTGCGCCCCCAGCCCGGCCGGCAGCTTGATATAGTTCGCACAGGATTGCTGGCTGAAATCGTACAGCGCTACCAGGTCAGTGAGTGAACTATCGATCACCGCCACTGCCGATTCTTTCATGGCCGCCATGGTCAGCCCGGCGCGGCCTGAACCCGGTGTACCCAGCACCAGCACATTGCAACCGTCCTGCTGTATCGACAACCCCATCATCAGCGTCTTTTGCGCTTCAGGTTGTAGTTTCCAGCCATAATCGGTGAGGCTTAAATCAGAAGCATCCAGTAATGACTGTGTAGACTCAAACGTCATGGGTGACAGTTTGTAGGTAACCGTCAGTTCATTAGGGCTTAATACTTGCATCATGTAGGTGAATTTCCGAGATTGTTTTGCCACTGTTGTTTTGCATGTTCATCGGTGACGCGGGCTTCCACCCAGCGCTCACCGAACACGCCGATTTCTTTTTTCCAGAACGGGGCCTCCGTTTTCAGGTAGTCCATCATAAATGCGCAGGCTTCGAATGCCGCCTGCCGGTGCAGGCTGGTGGTGGCCACCAGCACAATTTGCGCCTGAGCAGACAATAAGCCGACACGGTGGATCAGACGCACACCCAGCAACGGCCAGCGCTGGCAAGCCTGTTCAGCGATGCGTTGCAGTGCGGCTTCCGTCATGCCCGGGTAATGCTCGATCACCATTTCATCCAGTTTGCCATCGGCAGACACATCACGCACCATGCCGATGAAATTCACCAGGGCACCGGCCTGCGGTGTTGCCGCTTTTAGCTGCTGCAACTCAGCGCCGGTGTCAAAATCCTCCGGCTGTACAGAAATCCTGAGATATGTGGGTAAACGCAAGCCTAGCCCCCGGTGACCGGCGGAAAGAATGCGACTTCATCGCCTTCATCCATGGTCGCCATATCATCCACCAGCTCATGGTTGATGGCTGCACGTACCACCCCGGTGCCATTAAACAGTTTCTGCCAGGTTTCACCACGATTCGACAGCCATGACTTCAGCGCAATGATGGTTTCCACACCGTCAGGCAGCACCACATCTTCCGACGAATAGTTAACGACTTCCTTGATGCGCGCAAAATATAGAATGGTGATCTTCATGACGGGTTACTCTTCTCGATTTCCTCTAATTCTTCCAGCAGTTCCAGGGTCCCCATGCCTTCTTCCTGCGCCAGTTCCACTTTCTCGATCTGGGCGAAGCGGCGGGTGATTTTCTGGCTGCTGATATGTACATCCTGGGCATTTTCATGCGCCTGGCGGATATTATCAGCCAGCTTTTTCATGCGCGTATCAAAGCGGTTAAAGTCTTTGCTCAGCTTGCCCAGTTCGTCTTTAATGATATGCACCTGCTTGCGCATTTCCACATCTTTCAGCACGGCACGCGCGGTGTTCAGCACCGCCATCAGCGTCGTAGGTGATACCAGCCATACGCGTTTTTGCATCGCATAATCCACCACTTCACTATGGTAGGCATGGATCTCGGCAAATACCGCTTCGGCCGGGATAAACATCACCGCACCATCTGAAGTCTCATTGGCGATAATGTATTTGTTACTGATATCGTCTATATGTTTCCGTACATCGGATTTAAACTGCTTGCCGGCTTGCGCCTGCAGTACTTCACCCAGGCTGCTGTCATACATGCGATGGTAATTTTCCAGCGGGAATTTGCTGTCCACCGCCACCGTTCCGGTCGGCTCCGGCAGGAACAATGCGCAATCCACGCGTGCACCGTTGCTAAAAGTGTGCTGCATGGCAAAACTGTTACTAGGCAGCACGTTGCGAACTAGCCCCTCCAGTTGCACTTCTCCAAAAGCACCGCGACTACGTTTATCACCCAGCAACTCCTGCAGGCTGACCACATGATGGCTTAAACCATCGATTTTCTTTTGCGCTTCATCTATCGTAGCCAGTCGAGCCATCACGCTGACAAAGGTCTCGTTGGTTTTCTTGAAACCGGCTTCCAGGCGCTCGGATACCTTACCGCTCATTTCTTCCAGGCGTGAATCCACCACCTTGGTCAGCGCCTCAACGCTTTGCGTCAGTGTCTGTGTGGTGGTGTGCAATGCCGTTTTCAGCAGGTTTTGCTGTGCGACACCCTGCTCGGACAAGCCATTGCGCAGACTCAGGCTGAGCTGCTCGCTGCTTTGGCTGAGGTGGTCACGCTGGGCGACCTGCAACTCCTGCATGGCAACACGTAACGTCTGCATGGAATCGCGCGTCGCGTTCAGCTCCTGCGACAATTGTGCACGTAATCTGTCCTGCTGGTCAGCATTCAGGCTTTGCAGACGGTCTGCCAGCAGGTTGAGTGATTGATGCATCTCACCCATCATCAGGCGGTGTTTTTCTTCGAGCTGTTGTGAAAGCAGCAGCGCCAGGGCCTGCTGTGAAGTCTGTTGCTGTTTACGCGAATGCCAGACCAGGATGCCGATAATCAGCAGCAGTAACAGTAATTGAATAATTTGAAGTGCCATGCCAGCATTATAGCCGATGACAGTAGTGCCTACATGGACTCGGGAAAATACAAGTAAATGAGATTGAGCCTCCCGCAGGGGAGGCTCAATCTGAATGCTTCACTAACACGAGAGAAGTGAAGTTTTATTAATCATGCGACTGCAAAGCAAGCAAGACTTAATGATTAAGTCTGCAAGCCAGGCTCGACTTAATGATTATGCGCCTGCAAGCCAGGCGCACCGTGCGCACGCGCCAGCCATTGCATTTCCGAAGGGTTATGTTCCATATCTCCCAGATCAGCATAATCCACATGCTGGTAATTGCTCAATGTGTCGAGGGTAGCTTTAGGCGGCCTGGCAGCATCGGTGGCGGCCAGCGCCCCGGTTTGTAACGCCTGCATCTGGATAGTCACTGTATGCTCGGAATAGTGGTATTGCACTGAATATGGCAATTTCAATGCCGGGATCCACAGCACTTCAGTGCGGATACCGTTGCCTAGTTCACCGGCATATTTTTCTACATCGTGACCATACTGCTGCTGGTTGCCAGCAGGCACTTTTTCCAGTTTTGCCAGCTCTTCATCGGTGATCAGCTGCGATTTGACCTGCCAGATGTGTGCATCGGTTTTGATCGCCAGCAGTTTCAGGTCCACATCCGAATAATCAATCGCGCGAGCCTCTTCGTGCATCAGGTAACTGTAGTTAAACTGGCCGGCCGGTTTTTTCATCCACAGGCTGCTGTGAGGCGCAGGCTCACCATTCTGGTAGATATTGCGGATTTCAACCTGATCATCTTCGCGCATCAACCACCATTGCAAATGTTTGGCCGTCGCTGAATCGCAGGGCGTCGCACATTGTGTGGTTTCAAAACGGGCATTGACCATTTCTTCGGCCATGCTGGCGTTGGCTGCCAGCACCAGCATTGCACCCATTCCCAGCGTTTGAATAGCTTTTTTCATATGTCTTTCCATCAAGTAGTACAGGGCGACAGATTGCCGCCCTTTAAGGCATAACACTCTCTCTGGAAACCCGGAAGAAGTGAGCGAGCGGGATAAAGTACAAGGCGCATGGCACGCAAAAACCGGAATGTACATGAGTACATGAGGATTTTGAGTACCGCGCAACGCAGTAATTTGCCCGCGCAGCCACTTATTCTGTGGTTCCTGATTAGTAACCGAAAGCGTCTTTCATCACCTGGTAGATATAGCTTTGCTCCTGTACGCCATGCACCAGGTAGGATTTAGGGCCAATCGCATAAATCGCCACTTCTTCACCCGCGTGGGTTTCAGAGCTCAAAGGTACCAGAGCTTCCTGGTGGAAATCAGGATCTTCAGTATCCACACCTGACATATCCACTACACGGCCGGCAGCAATCGCTTCGTTATACACAGCATCGCCTGGAGAGTTGGTGTGGTAGCCAGGGCCGTTAGCAAAACTCACAGTGGTGTAAGGTTTGCCGTCAGCAGCCAGGGTCGGTGCTGTCTTGCCAGGTTCAACCACTTTACCCAGGATAGGGTTGCCACGTTTCGGGTAACCGCCTATGGTCAGGGTATGGCTATGGTCAGCCGTCACAATGATCAGGGTATCGTTCAGATTCACTTTGGTTGCCGCTTCGCGTACGGCATCAGACAGTGCCACTGCGTCCTTGAAGGTGCGGAAGGCGTTGCCTGCGTGTGAAGCGTGGTCAATACGGCCGCCTTCCACCATCAGGAAATATCCATTCTGGTTTTTCTTCAGGATATCGATCGCCTTACCGGTCATTTCAGCCAGTGAAGGTTCGCCGGCAATATCGTTAGGACGGTCTTGCTCGTATTCCATATGTGACGGATTGAACAGGCCAATGACCTTGTTCGTTGTCACCGGGTTCAATGCATTAAATGCATTCTGGTCCTGGATATACACGCCACCAAACTTGCTGACATATTCCTGTGCCAGGTTACGGCCATCGGTACGGCGGCCTTTGGTACCTTCAATATCCGTCACTGTATTTGGCAGGAAGTAACTGCGGCCACCGCCGAACACCACATCGATACCATCACCGATCTTGCCGCTACCGAAGTTGTCTATCAGTTGCGCAGCAATGTCTTTCACGCCGTTAGTCGCAGCGGCGGATGACAGGTTGGCGTTCGCCTCCCAGTCACGGTTGGAGATATGTGCATACGTCGCAGCTGGTGTCGCATGCGTGATACGCGCTGTAGAAACCACGCCAGTGGATTTACCGGCAGCTTCAGCCTGCTCAAGAATCGTCGTCACTTTGCCGGCGTTGATAATCGCCGGGCTGGCTTCGTTTCTGGCCACAGACTGGTTCAATGAAATAATGCCATCATTGGTTTTCACGCCGGAAATAATGGCCGTCATGGTAGGCGCAGAGTCGGAAGTCTGCTGGTTAGTGGAGTAAGTCTTGGATAATGCTACGTAAGGGAATTCTTCAAAAGACAGCTTGTTACGCTCGCCATCGATACCTTTTAACTGGCCTTCAAAAATACGTGCGCCAGTCACGGTAGAGATACCCATGCCATCACCTACAAACAGAATGATGTTCTTGGCTTTTTTGGCGTTAGGAACCAGTTTTTTGCTGTCGTTCAGGCTGGCAGCACCATCTTTCAGCCAGAACTGTGCATCTTCTGCAAATGCAATATTGGAAGCTGCCAGTTGCGAGCCCAGCAGCATGGCAGCCAGGGCCGTGCGTTTCAAGTTTAAGAAGTCCATGATGTTTTCCTTTATTTAGAGTTTATAGTATTTTTTGAATTCAGCCGTGATTGCGGCGGCGCATCATGCCAGCCATCAAGCCCAGGCCAGCGAGCAGCATGGCTACCGAATCGGTTTCAGGTACGGAAGAGACTGTGTTCAGGCTCACATTATCGATGCCCAGCTGTAATGAGTTCTGGTTGGCAACCGTGGCGAAACGCAGGACATAGCTGCCGCCTGAAGCCAGGCTGGAACTGAGGTCAAAGCTGTAATTGACATAGTTGTTAGTGGCCAGCACGCCATTGGCACCGCCGATATACATGCTTTGCACAACATCCGCGCTATCGATAGAGAATGGGTCAGCGCCTGCTTTCAGGATATCCACGCGCACATGCTGGTTAGGATTGTCAGTAGCATCTACACTGTAATCCAGGCCTGCCGCATCGATATTCGTCGTGCTGTTCTGGTTGTTGACGAACATCTGGAAAGTCAGTGTCGCTGAAGTAACTGCGCCAGTGCTGAAAGTCTGGAACAAGGTGCTGCCTGAAAGGCCATTGTTATCCAGCAAACCATAATAGCTTCCCTCGAAAGCCCCTACTGTGCTGTTGCCTGTCACTTCGGTTGTTGTGCCGGATTGCGCCAGCACGCTGCCAAAGATACCCTGTTCGACAGATTGCCAGCCGGTGATGTCGTAATTGTCCACGCCATGCGTTTCAAAACCACCGTTTTGAATAAGTTCTGCCGCCTGTGTTGCAGGTGACAAAGCCGCCAGCACCAGCATGCCAGTCATCGCCCAAGAATTAAGCTTCATTTGAAATATCTCCCCGAATATATGATTAATGTGCACGGCAGTGATGGGAACCACTGCGTACTTACCGGGGATATTGTTAAAAACATCTGTTGCAGAAAGGTTTCACTTGCGTGAAGGTTATGTGACGGACCTGACTATAGAAGGATTTACCAGCCAGCTGTTTTAGCAACGCTAAAAAGAAAAAACCCCGTACAGACGGGGTTATAAGAGACTTTAAACTTGAAAACACGACACAATCACACGAAGGCATCCATCATGCTGATGATCATGAGTAACATAAATCCGAAAAACAGAATTTTCAGATTCAAGCTCATAAACGACCCCGCGCATTTGTGATGTTGCTAGAATAGGCTGATTGCGCAAGGCTCTCAATGGCCCGTTCGGGTCAATACAGGCCGTGCGCAATCATCAATCATATAGACTCAATAATACAAACTCTCCACTGGCGTTAGCGTCATACACAAGGGAGCGATATGCTAAAAATAAAACTCATGCTCGGGTTCTGGCTGGCCAGCCTGACCCGCAGACTCAAAAACAATTTTTACCTGTACCTGGCAATGCTGTTCAGCGTGGTGATCCTGCTGGATGCCGGGGTATTCCATGTCGGCCAGAATATGCGTGACAAGGCGTTTGACATGATGGTGAAGAACCGGATTTTCAAACCGGACCCGGACCCTGCCATCGTGATTATCGATATCAATGAAGCCAGCCTGGAAGCCATGTCCAAGGAATATGGCCGCTGGCCGTGGCCGCGCCAGGTGATAGGCGAACTGGTGGAAAATATCCAGCGACAGCAACCCAAAGCAATCATCTTCGATATCGTGTTCTCGGATGCAGATGTATATAACCCTGACAGCGACAGCTATTTCAATGACATCATCACCGCCTGCGACAACTGCTTCTTCCCGCTGCTACGGCTGGATGCCAGCCAGGACAGCAAAAGTCAGCTGACGTATGCCCAGATCCCCGGCCTGGCGCACACACCTGATGCAGACCAGCAAGCCACATTTGCCGCGATTCCGCCTTACTTCAAAGGGGCATGGAAAGACCGCCGCATGGGTACACACAATGTGTATCCGGATAGTGATGGCGTCGTTCGCCAATACCGCATGCGCCATCACGAAAGAGGCTGGACCTTACCTGCCCTGCCCTTACTGGTGGCAGATGCCATGCAGTTTGAAACCGGCAATACGCCGGACGACATGCTGCTAAACTGGCGCGGCAAGCCTTTTACCTACTCCTATGTTTCTTTCAGCGAAGTATATAGCGACAGCACCAGCTCACAACCGAAACGCCCGCAGGATGAGTTCAGGGACAAGATCGTCATCATAGGTTCCACCGCGCCGGCGCTGTTTGATATCAAACCCACAGCGATGGACAAGCAATTCCCAGGGGTGGAGATCTTGGCGACGGCACTGGATAACACCCTGCACCAGGATTACCTGAAAGTCTGGCGCGGCAAATTGCCTTACATCTTGCTGAGCCTGTTACTGGTGTGGCTGACCACGCTGGCGTTTTATTTCAAGGTTGACCGTGACCGCTTCAATGGTATTTTTACCGGCAGCCAGATCGGCCTGCTGGTATTGTCTTACCTTGCCATCAACTTCATCCATACCTATCTCGACCTGGCAGCGCCTATCGTCTGGGCGGTCGCCTGTTTCGGTATCGCCAAAATCTATGCACTGGCGACCGACCGGGCCCTACAGCGCTGGCTGGCGTTTGGCCTGACATCCGATAGTGAAGAGCTGGAAGTCCTGCTGATGCCTATCGCGATTGAGAGCCCGGAAACTCTGGGCGATGCGGTGATGAAACTGATCCGTAAAGAAATCGAATTCGCCTGCCGTGCGCCTAACCAGACCGATGTCCTGGTTGGCACCCAGAGCGGCATCTGGGGCCTGTTCGGCGATATGGTCATTGTCAGCTGGCAATACAAGCCAGAAGCCGCTTACCGTGATGCCGCAGCGCAGGATGCCAGTCAACTGGCCACACAATTACCTTCATTACTGAATAAGCTGGGTCTGCCAAATCACCCCACCATTCGTTATGGCATGCACCAAGGCAATATCGTCAACCGCGCTGACCAGCTGACGGCGCAATGGCGGCTGCTGTTTGCACAGGCCATCATTGAACTGGAAAAAGAATATTTATCAACCACGGAGAAAGTTGAGACACCCAGATGATAAAAGGAAGCATGATCAGGAAAAACATTATCGCACTGCTGGCTGCATGTGTTTGCAATGGCGCAATCGCGGCAGATACCGGCGTGGTGCTAAAACCTGACCAGTTGCGCGCTGACGCTTTTAGCGACGCCAAGGTAGTCGGGACTATCAATAAAAACGACAGCGTCGATATCCTGAATAAAAAAGGCGCATGGCTACAGGTTAAATCCGCAGGCAAAACCGGCTGGGTGCGTTTGCTGACGGTGAAACGCAACAGCGCAGGCGGCAATAACGTCGCTGGTGTCGTCGGCGTCGCTACCGGTCGCAGTGGGACCGGTAAAGTGGTCTCGACCACAGGTATCCGCGGCCTCAGTGCCGAAGACCTGAAAACAGCACAATTCAATGAAGCTGAAACCAAAAAGCTCGAAAGCTATACGGTAAGTGCGGATGAAGCAAAACAGTTTGCTGCCAATGGGGGCCTGAGTAGCCAGCAGACGCCCTATTTCCAGGGAGGTAACCAGCAATGAGTAAACATCAGGAGTTCAGGAAATCACTCATCAAACAGGCCGTCATATTAACGCTTTGTAGTGGCGTCATGGCTGGCACCGCCATGGCTCTGGACCTGAAAGGCGCGCTCAAGGATGCCGTCAATAAACAGCTTGGCGGTAGCGGCAACACGGAACAGCCAGCGTCGGCCAATAACCAGGCCAATGCATCAGCACAGGAAAAACTGGCTAATATAGACTGGAAGAATCCCAGCCAGGAAGATGAGATCGCGGTTGGCCGCAATGTGACCGGAACCATTCTGGGTGCCGCACCGTTGGTGAATGACACCAAATTGCAGGAATATGTGAATAAAGTCGGCCGCTGGGTCGCCAGCCAGTCTGAACGTACCAGCCTGCCCTGGCATTTCGGTGTGATCGACAGTAGCGATGTGAACGCATTTGCCGCCCCCGGCGGCTATGTGCTGATCACCAGAGGACTTTACCAGCGTTTGACTAACGAAGCGCAGCTGGCGGGAGTGCTCGGGCATGAGATCGCGCACGTGGTGCAAAGGCATCATTTAAAGGTCATGCAAAAACAGGCGTTAATGGATGCCGGTACTTCGTTTATCAAAGACAAAATCAGTAAAAACAAGATCACGCAGCGTGCCGTGACCACCGGTGCCGAGATCAGCGCGCGCAACCTGGATAAAAGTGCCGAGTACGAAGCCGACAGCATGGGCACCGTATTGGCCGCGCGTGCCGGCTACGATGCTTATGGCCTGGCAGAAGTGTTGCAGGATATGGAGTTACTGGGCAGCAATGATGGCAGCGTCGCGCTGCTGTTCCAGACCCATCCACACCCGGATGACCGTGTAGCGCAGTTGAGCCTGGTCAGTGGTGACCAGATAGACAAAATCAGTGGCGGAAAAACGCTGGAGAACCGCTTCTATAAATTGAAGTGATTTGAAATAATCCGGGCTTGTCCGGAATCAATAAGGCTCGCATTCGCGAGCCTTATTGATTAAAGATAACTGTAAATCTTATGTGCTATACCCAGCCACGCTCACGGCATTCACTTTTGATATAAGCATAATACACTGGCGCCGCCACAATCCCCGGCAGGCCGAAAGTAGCTTCCATCAGCAACATCGCCACCAGCAGTTCCCAGGCATGGGCACGTATCTGGCTGCCGACAATACGTGCATTCAAAAAGTATTCCAGCTTGTGGATCACAATCAGGAACACCAGTGAACCAATGGCCACCATGAATGAATGACTGATACTCACAATCACGATCACCGTATTGGATATCAGGTTACCGACCACCGGCAGCAGGCCGACCAGGAAGGTGATCAGGATCATGGTCTTGGTGAACGGCAGATGGATACCGCACAGCGGCAGGATGATGGCCAGGTATACCGCTGTCAGGCTGGCATTTACGGCAGAGATCTTGACCTGGGCGAACACGATATTCTTGAAAGCCTGGGCGAACAGCGTGATACGCTGCAACAGACTTTGGGCAAAGGGGCGCTGGTTGGTTTTGGTCTGCACATCATGCAAGGCCACCATCGCCCCTATCACCATGCCGATCAGGATATGTGCGAAATGATGCCCGGCCTCCTTGCCCAGCAACTGCCAGTCGGCCGAGTGGGCACGCAGCCATTCGATCACTGTTTGCTGCAGGGTGATGGCATCATCAGGCAGGCGATCATTCAGCCATACCGGCAATACCTGGCGGGAGTCTTCGATAATACGGGCAAGCTGGTCGAACAACATGGTCAGGCCACCGGTGTCACTGCGGATCAGGGTGACTATGCTCATGCCTATCGCCACCAGCAAGCCAATCACCAGTGTCGCCAGCAACACCACTGCCAACCACTTGGCATATCTGCCGGGCAAGCGGCGTGCGATCAAAGGGGCAATCACATGGATAAGCTCGTACACCAGCAGGCCTACCAGCAAAGCCGGTAACAGCTGTACTTTTAATACCAGCCACATCAGCACAGCCATCAATACATAGGTTGCGATATCAAATTTTTGCGATTGCGTCACAGCAGACTCCGCTGACTAATATTTGGATTGTAATTGCCTGGCGGCATCTATGGGTAGTTTGAGCAGGAAATGCACTGCTTCATCAAACTGCTTGTCGAGCACTTCACCATGTAATCTCTGCACTTCGCGGGTCAGCTCATCGGCACGCTTGTATGTCGTCGAGATCTTCACATGCACCATCTCGACAAAAGGTATGCTGCCGGCCTGTTCCATCGCCATTTTGGCAGTGCCGCCATATGCCCTGACCAGACCGCCGGTGCCAAGATTGATGCCACCATAATAACGGATCACGGCAACACAGCAATTGACATAATTCTGTCCATCCAGCATTTGCTGTATAGGTTTGCCGGCAGTACCGGCCGGCTCGCCTGCGTCAGAAAAGCGGGCGACGATACCTTCAGCCGTTTTCATGCGGAATGCGTATGCCAGATGGCCTGCGCTCTGGTGCTCACTGGCAAACTGGCGCAAAAACAACGCGAGTTCCCGCTCGTTCTCACAGCGAGCGGCACGGGCAATAAAGCGAGATTTATTGATGGTCTGGTCGGCTTGGCCGGTTTGATGAAAAGTCAGCATGATATCGTTTAAGTTGGATGACTACCCCTCGACAGTCGTCTGTTGACGAAGCCATTCCGCAACAGCCAGTTCATCGACCTCATCTGCGGCAACTGAATGTATGGTCATCACCTATATAAATAGTTTAGGAAAGCCCTTGAATACGGCCGGCTTCATCTACCGAGATACGGCTGCTGGCCGGCTGTTTGGGCAAACCGGGCATGGTCATGATATCGCCGCAAATGGCAACGACAAAGCCGGCTCCGCGGGACAGGCGTAACTCGCGTACATGCAGGGCGTGGTTTTGCGGCACGTTACGCAACCTGGCATCGCTGGACAACGAATACTGGGTTTTAGCCACACACACCGGCAAGCCTTGACTGGCTTCCGCCAAGTTAAGCAATTGTTGCTGCGCCAGCTCGCTGAAGGTCACTGCATTCGCCCCATATAGCGACTGCGCAATCGCATTCAGTTTTTCAGCCAGCGAAAGATGATCCTCATAAAGCAGTGCAGGCGTTGCTGCCGGCTGGACTGCCAGCGCTGCGACCGCGTGTGCCAGGTCCAGCGCGCCCTGCCCGCCCTCTGCCCAATGCCGGCAAACATGCATGCTGCTGCCCCAGGATTCGACAGCAGAGCGCACCTGCGCAATTTCGGCATCGGTATCATGCGTAAAGTGATTGAGGGCTACCAGCACCGGCAAACCGAAATGCTGGCTCAGGTTGTCTACATGTTTTTTCAGGTTGGCGATCCCGATTGACAAGGCTGAGAGGTTTTCAGTATTCAGGTCGGAGACTTCCACACCACCGTGGTATTTCAGTGCACGTATCGTGGCCACCACCACTGCCAACTCTGGCCGCAAACCAGACTGACGGCATTTGATATCCATAAACTTCTCGGCACCAAGGTCGGCGCCAAAGCCGGCTTCAGTCACCACATAATCTGCCAGCCGCAAAGCGGTCTGGGTGGCGACCAGGGTATTGCAGCCATGGGCGATATTGGCAAACGGGCCGCCATGCAGCAAAGCAGGTGAACCTTCCAGCGTTTGTACCAGGTTAGGCTGGAAAGCGTCCTTCAGCAAAGCGGTCATTGCACCTTCTGCCTGCAGATCGCTGGCGAAAATCGGTGTACCGGTGACTGACAGCCCTACCTGCACCCGCCCGAGGCGGCGGGTCAAGTCAGCCAGGTCCGTCGCCAGGCAAAAAATCGCCATCACTTCACTGGCTACCGTGATATCAAAGCCGGTGTCATACGGTTGGGACTGGTTGATGGTGATCCTGCGCAACGCCCGGTCATTCATATCCATGCAGCGCCGCCAGCTTACCTGGTCAAATTGCAGGGCATTACCATGATAGATGTGGTTGTCCACCAATGCTGCCAGCAGGTTATTAGCCGCCGTAATCGCATGGAAATCACCGGTGAAGTGCAGGTTGATGTTTTCCATGGGGACCACCTGCGCGTAACCACCGCCGGTGGCACCGCCCTTCATGCCAAACACCGGCCCTAGGGATGGCTCACGCAGACAGGCCATTGCTTTGTAACCGGCCAGGTTCAGGGCATCGGTCAATCCTACCGTAGTGGTGGTTTTACCTTCGCCGGCAGGTGTCGGGTTGATAGCCGTCATCAGCACCAGTTTGGCGCGGGCCGGTTGTGCATGCAGGCGGTTGACAGTCTCCTGAGTCAACTTGGCCATGTGCTGGCCATAAGAATGCAAATCTGCCGCAGCGAGCCCCAGTTTCCTGGCAATATCGGTGATGGGCTGCAAACTGGCTGCTTGAGCTATTTCGATATCGCTTAACATGAGCTTTCCTATTTCCTGGGTGATCCGCTAGCGTTTAGACTTACTGCCGCCCATGATAGACCCCAGCACGCCTCGGATAATGGCACGCCCAAGCTGTGACCCGATTGCGCGGGCTGCCGATTTGGCCGCTGATTCAAGTACCGAATCCGAACGGCTGGATTTACCGCCGAGTATGCCACCCAGATCAAAACCGGAAGAAGATTCCTGCGCAGGCGCTTTTTCCTGAGTGGCAGCAGCAGCCTGTTCGGCACGCTGCTTCAGTATTTCGTAGGCAGATTCCCGGTCTACCAGTTTGTCATAGACACCGGCCACCAGCGACTGTGTCATTACCTGTTTACGTTCGGCATCGCTGGCCGGACCGATACGGCTTTCCGGCGGACAGATAAATGTACGCTCCACCGGCGTAGGCGCCCCTTTTTCATCCAGGAAAGAAACCAGCGCTTCGCCGACACCCAGTTCGGTGATCGCCGTCGCCACATTCAATGCAGGATTGGCGCGGAAGGTCTGTGCCGCGACCTGAACCGCTTTCTGGTCACGCGGTGTGAACGCACGTAAGGCATGCTGCACCCGGTTACCAAGCTGCCCCAGTACCACATCAGGAATATCCAGCGGGTTTTGCGACACAAAATAAACGCCCACGCCTTTGGAACGAACGAGGCGCACAACCTGCTCGATTTTCTGCATCAGGATAGCCGGTGCATCATTGAACAGCAAGTGCGCCTCATCGAAAAAGAATACGAGTTTGGGTTTATCGAGATCGCCGACTTCCGGCAATTTTTCGAATAACTCGGAGAGCAGCCACAATAACAGAGTGGCATAAACGCGCGGGGAATTTAACAGTTTATCCGCCGCCAGGATGTTGATGTAACCCAGGCCTTTGGCATCGGTCTGCATCATGTCTTCCAGGTTGAGCGCCGGCTCGCCAAACAGTACATCGCCACCTTCGGTTTCCAGTTGCAGCAGGGCACGCTGGATGGCACCTACACTGGCATTGGAAATATTGCCATATTGCGTCTGGTAAGTAGTCGCATTTTCGGCACAGTGCTGCGCCATGGCCCGCAAGTCCTTCAGGTCCAGCAACAGCATGCCATTGTCATCCGCCACTTTGAAGATGGCATTCAGCACGCCGCTTTGAACGTCATTCAGGTTAAGCATGCGTGACAGCAACAACGGGCCCATTTCGCTCAGCGTGGTACGTACCGGATGCCCTTTTTCGCCGAACATATCCCAGAACATCACCGGGTAAGCTTTATTGCTGTAACCAGTCAGCGTCAATTGCTGTACACGGGCTTCCACTTTGGCATTGCCGCCACCTACCTGGCTCATGCCGGATAAATCACCCTTTACGTCGGCCATGAATACCGGCACGCCGATACGCGAAAACTGTTCAGCCAGGCTTTGCAACGTCACCGTTTTACCAGTGCCGGTGGCCCCGGCGATCAGGCCATGGCGGTTAGCCATTTTCGGCAGCATCACACTGTCAGTAGCATTATTTTTGGCGATGAGCATGGGTTGTGTCATGTGAGGCACTCGTTTAGGTAATTGTTTGCTTGAGTATAGGGGATGCCCTGAAAAAGGGGAAGGCGCCCGACGGCGAAACCATAGCAATCTTGAAAGCTGATATTAAAAATCCCCGCGCCTGGCTTTTTCCATCAAACTAATTAATGCATCCTCCAGCTGCTGCGCGGAAGCCTGCGCTCTGGGAGTTGGATTTTTGATATTTTTCAGATCATGGGTGGGCCTGTCCAGACCCAGATACAAAAGCCGTTTGCCATGCGCATCCGGCTTTTCATACACAGCCACGCGGCAAGGGGCAAATACCAGGAATTCGGGATGGTCAAGGATGATTTCCGTGCCCATGCTCAGGTTACAGAAAGTGCGCACCTCTTTGATGCCCTGGGGGTCAAGACCACGCTGCTTCATATGGTCGCCTATCGGGAAATTGGCCGGGCTGACGAAATTCATGCCTTCGGAAAGCGACTTCAGGCTATCCACCAGGTCCTGGTAGCTGACATTTGGTTCTACCGGCACTTCATAAATCGCATTATCCAGATCGACATCGGGCATGCCATGCCCGATCACACGCATATGAGAATCTTTATTCATCGTCTGTGTACATCCCGTGACCGGCATGGATAGCCATAGCAAACAACATAGTCCGGAGATGTAGTGACGCATGCTCAAATCCCTTCCGAATGAAACCTAATTACAGCATAGCTGCCATCTATAAGCTTGTGACCAGGATCACCCGGTCATTCCAATTCCATGGCTTACAAATCCTGGTGAAAGGCACGCTGCACCGTGCGCTTGTCATATTGCGGTGACAGCATGGTGATGAAATTCAACATATAGTCGCGCAAGAATGCATCACGCCGCACCCCCAGGTACGTCGTACTGTTCGGAAATAAATGGCTGCAATCCAGGCTTTTCAGTGGCGCATCGCGCACCTCGTCATACGCCATGTTCGCAATCAGCCCTATCCCCAGGCCGAGGTTGACGTAGGTTTTGATCACATCGGCATCAATCGCCGTGAACACCACATTCGGCTGCAGGTCCGCCTCATGAAACACTTTGGAAACCAGCGTACCGCCGGTAAAGGCAAAGTCATAGGTGATCAGCGGGTAATCCGACAGATCTTTCAGTGTTAATTTGCCTTTTTGCAGTAAAGGATGCTCAGGAGGCACCACCAGGCAACGGTTCCACTCGTAGCATGACAGGCAGGACAGGCGCTCATCATCACTGATATTTTCAGTAGCGATGCCGATATCGGCCTCGCCGGAAGCCACATGTTCGGTCACTTGCGCCGGATTCCCCTGGTGTATCGCCAGCTTGACGTTTGGATATTGCGCAATGAATTGCTTGACCGCTGAAGGCAGGCGGTAACGGGCCTGTGTATGGGTAGTGGCGATGGTGAGTTCACCGCGATCTTCCTGGCTATATTCATCACCTACGCGCTTGATGTTCTGCATATCCAGGATCACGCGCGCCGCCAGGTCAACGATTTTCCTGCCAGGTTCGGTCACGCCGATCAGGCGCTTGCCGTTGCGCTGGAATATCTGCAACCCCAGTTCTTCTTCAAGAAGCTGTATCTGCTTGCTGACCCCGGGTTGCGAAGTATGCAGGACTTCTGAGGCGGAAGAGATATTCAATTGTTGTCTGACAACCTCGTGCACATAGCGTAATTGATGAAATTTCATTGCCGGCTCAATATAACCAAAAGCTATATCATAGAACAACTGGTTATTAAATCAATAATTAAAAATCTGATACATTTCGCGCACTAAAGTTAAGAAGATACTCCTCATGGAATTCGGATACATACTGGCAGGGTTCGCTGTCGGTTTTTTGGTGGGTTTGACTGGTGTTGGTGGTGGTTCATTAATGACCCCGATTCTGCTGTTACTTTATAATATCAAACCTGCCGTCGCCGTTGGCACAGACCTGTTGTATGCATCTGTCACCAAATCTGTCGGTATTTTTGCGCATGGCAAACTGGGCAATATTGACTGGCGCATTGTAAAGCGCCTGGCAACCGGTAGCGTTCCCGCTTCCATGATCACGTTATGGGCGCTGCAAAATATGGACTTGCAATCTGGCAGTGCCGTCTCCACTATTAAATTCTGGTTGGGCATTGCGCTGATTGTCACTTCTATTGCCGTATTGCTACGCAACAGGCTGATCTCTCTGGTTGCCAAGGAAGAGTGGATCCCCGTGCGCTATGTGCCAGCTGCCACGGTATTTCTCGGCATAATCCTGGGCGGACTGGTGACGCTCACTTCAGTCGGTGCCGGCGCATTGGGCGTAACAGCGCTCATCATGCTCTATCCTAAAGAAAAGATCACCACTATTGTTGGCAGTGATATCGCCCATGCAGTTCCGCTGACACTGGTGGCAGGTGTAGGTCATGCCTCTCTGGGCACGATAGACTACAGTTTGCTGGGTACATTATTGGTTGGTTCCATACCAGGCATCTACCTCGGTAGCCACATGAGTTCGCGGGTTGCCGAACACTGGGTGCGAATTGTATTGGCTATGATATTGATTTATGTAGGCTTTAAGCTGGTTTTCCATTAAAATACTGCCTCTTCGCAAATGCGAAAAAGTGATTCAGCATGTACAAATACGACCCTATAGATCAACAAATTGTGAATGAACGTGTCGCGCAATACCGCGACCAGACCCGCCGCTACATTGCCGGCGAGTTATCCGATGAAGAATATCGTCCGCTGCGTTTGCAGAATGGCCTGTATATACAGCGTCATGCGCCTATGTTGCGTATCGCCATCCCTTATGGCCTGCTTTCCAGCAAACAGTTACGCAAACTGGCTGACATTGCCAAAAAATATGACCGTGGATACGGCCATTTCAGTACCCGCCAGAACCTGCAGTTGAACTGGCCGAAACTGGAAGATACGCCGGACATCCTGGCGGAACTTGCCACTGTCGAGATGCATGCCATCCAGACTTCCGGCAACTGCATCCGCAACATCACGACTGACCAGTTTGCCGGCATTGCGCCAGACGAGATCATTGATCCGCGTGCAATCGCCGAGATCATGCGCCAGTGGAGTACTTTCCACCCTGAGTTTGCCTTGCTGCCCCGTAAATTCAAGATCGCAGTGTCCGGTACAACAAAAGACCGGGCGATTGTGCAAGCCCACGATATTGGCCTGGAATTCTTTAAAGACAGCAGTGACCAGATGGCGATCAAAGTTTGGGTTGGCGGTGGCCTGGGCCGTACGCCTATCCTGGGTACGGTGATCCGTGAGCACCTGGAATGGCAGCATGTGCTGTCTTATTGCGAGGCTATCATCCGTGTCTACAATATCCATGGCCGTCGTGACAACGCTTATAAAGCCCGTATCAAGATCCTGGTGAAAGCTCTTGGCATTGAAGAATTCAAGCGCCAGGTGGAAGAAGAATGGGCGCACCTGAAAGATGGCCCATTGACCATCACCCAGGCTGAGCTAGACCGCGTAGCCAAATACTTCGACCCTATGCCTTACGAGGCCTTGCCTGCACATGACGCATCATTTGATGCTGCCATCTCCAGCAACCCGGCATTTGCCGCCTGGGTAAAACGCAACGTACAACCACATCGTGTGCCTGGTTATCGTGCCGTCACCCTGTCATTAAAACCACATGGTAAAGCTCCAGGCGATATCACCAGTGAACAAATGCATGTGGTCGCCAACCTTGCCGACGCATATAGTTTTGGTGAGCTGCGTTCTTCGCACGAACAGAACCTGATCCTGGCCGATGTGAAACTCTCAGACCTGTTTGCGGTATGGGAGCAGGCTCGTGAAGCCGGTCTGGCTACGCCTAATATCGGCCTGCTGACTGATATCATTTGCTGCCCCGGCGGTGACTTCTGCAGCCTGGCGAATGCCAAATCCATCCCGATTGCCGAAGCCATCCAGATGCAATTCGACGATCTGGACTACTTGTACGAAATCGGCGATATCGAACTGAACATTTCCGGTTGCATGAACGCTTGCGGCCATCACCATGTGGGCCATATCGGCGTGCTCGGTGTGGATAAAGACGGTTCAGAATGGTACCAGGTCACCATAGGTGGCAAACAAGGCAATGACGCCAGCATAGGCAGCGTGATTGGCCCTTCTTTCTCCGCCGAAGAAATGCCTGGCGTGGTACAGAAACTGATCGAAGTGTTTATCCGTGAACGCCATGAAGATGAGCGCTTTATCGATACCGTTCGCCGACTGGGTGTTGCCCCTTTCAAAGCGCACGTTTACGAAAAAGGAGCCACGGCATGAGTAACCTGATCCGCCTAAATGCCGAAGGCGTTGCCGAAATCGCAGAAGACCAGTGGACACGGGTGATCCCGCCTCCACCGGGTGAAGAGTCCGTGCGCAAACAGGCCGGTAAAGTAGTGCTGTTCAAACTCACTGGTGAAGCCACTTATACTCCGGAGCAAATCACTGAGACAGTGATTCCGGCCACCGGCAAGATACTGGTACCGCTGGCTATCTGGCAGGCACGCAAAACCGAACTGCAAACACGTTTCGAAACCGGTGACGTGGGCATTGTGCTGGCCACCCATGAAACAGCGGAAGCACTGCAAGCCGAGTTTTCAGATATCAACACCGTGCCTTTGATCGCGGTATTCGTCGAGCGCTTTGCTGACGGCCGCATTTTCACGCTGGGTAACTGGCTGCGCACCCGTTTCGGTTACAAAAATGAATTACGCGCCATTGGCGATATATTGCGTGACCAGTTATTTTTCCATAAACGCTCAGGCTTCAACAGCTTCCTGATCCGTGCCGACCGCTCGGCGCAAGAAGCAGTTGCCAGCCTGAATGACTTTAGCCAACCTTACCAGGGTGCAGTCAATGATGTACCCGTCTGGCGGAGAGTAAACCGTACATGAGTGCTGCTGTCAGCATGCTCAGGCCGGCAGCCAAAAACCCGGCCACCAGCCCTGAACTCACTGATGCCTTAGTTGCCAGTGTGCACGCCAAGCTTGCGCAAGTGCTGGCGCTGCTCAAAGCAGCTGCGGCCGAGTTTCCAGCCATCACGTTTGCCAACAGTTATGGCGCTGAAGATATGGTACTGACCGACCTGATCGCCAAAGAAAATCTGCCTATCGAGATTTTCTCGCTGGACACCGGCCGCCTGCCTGCTGAAACCTATACGCTGATGGGTGATGTGGAAAACACTTATGCCATCAAGCCTGTGGTGTTCTTCCCCAGGCATGAGGCCGTTGAAAGCTATGTGCGCGGCAAAGGTATCAACGCATTCTACGAAAGCATAGATCTGCGCAAGGCCTGCTGCCATATGCGCAAGGTAGAGCCGTTACAGCGCGCCCTGGCAGGCAAACAGGCCTGGATCACCGGCATGCGTGCAGAACAGGCGACAACCCGCAGCGCCCTGCCCACCCGTGAATACGATGCAGGCAACCAACTGGAAAAATTCAATCCTTTGAGTGACTGGACTGAAAAAGAAATCTGGGCTTATATCCGCTTGCATAACGTGCCTTATAACGCCCTGCACGACCAGTTCTACCCCAGCATTGGTTGCGCGCCGTGTACGCGTGCGGTGGCCATGGGGGAAGATATCCGCGCCGGCCGCTGGTGGTGGGAAGACCCGACCAGCAAAGAATGCGGCTTGCATGTGAAAAAAACTTGATTCAAGACCGGGGCCAGAGAAAACGGAAACTTTCTCGATCTCTGCCTTGGGATGAAAATAAATCTTTTTGAAAATTATGACGACCAAACAACCCTTGTCTCACCTCGACTGGCTGGAAGCAGAAGCCATCCACATCTTGCGCGAAGTGGCTGGCCAGTGCGCCAATCCGGTACTGCTGTTTTCGGGTGGTAAAGATTCCCTGTGCATCCTGCGCCTGGCTGAAAAAGCCTTCCGTCCGGGCCGCTTCCCTTTCCCGTTACTGCATATCGATACCGGACACAACTACCAGGAAGTGGTGAATTTCCGTGACCAGCGTGCCGCTGAGTTGGGCGAGCGCCTGATTGTGCGTTCGGTGGAAGATTCGATGCAACGCGGTACCGTGGTATTGAAATCACCGGATGAGCCACGCAACAAACACCAGTCTGTGACCTTGCTGGAAGCGATTGAAGAGTTCGGTTTTGATTGCTGCATCGGCGGTGCCCGCAGGGACGAGGAAAAAGCGCGTGCCAAAGAACGTATCATGAGTTTCCGTGACGAGTTCGGTCAGTGGGACCCAAAGAATCAGCGTCCTGAATTGTGGAACCTGTATAACGCCCGCGTGCACAAGGGAGAAAACATCCGCGCTTTCCCGATTTCGAACTGGACAGAAATGGATGTCTGGCAGTATATCGAACGCGAAAAACTGGAACTGCCTAGCATCTATTTTGCGCATCAGCGCGATGTGGTGATGCGCCAGGGCGCGATTTTTCCGGTCAATGTACCTTTGGCGAATGGTGGCGTGATTAACCAGCCTAAAGCCAGCGAAGAAGTCATCAATATGCAGGTGCGCTTCCGTACGGTTGGCGATATCACTTGTACCGCACCGGTGATTTCAGATGCTGACGATGTGAGCAAGATTGTGCTGGAAACTGCGACAACGACCATCACTGAACGTGGTGCCACCCGTTTGGACGACCAGACTTCCGAGGCTTCGATGGAGCAGCGCAAAAAAGAAGGTTATTTCTAAAAATGCAGGCAAAATCATTTTGTGAATCAATTGCGGCGATGCGCGGTGCTCAAAATACCCATGTACTTTGTGTACATTCCGTTTTTGTGCTCCGTGCGCCTTGCACTCCTTTTCACATAATGCATTTTCAGAGCATTTTAATTAAGTGAAAATTATGACAACACAACACAATGATTCTTTGCTGCGCTTTATGACTTGCGGCAGCGTGGATGATGGCAAAAGTACTTTAATTGGTCGCTTGCTGTACGACACCAAAACCATTCTGGCCGACACGCTGAGCAATATCGAGCGCACCTCCAGCAAGCGCGGCATGGAAGCCGTGGATCTCTCACTGCTGACTGATGGCCTCCAGGCTGAACGCGAGCAAGGGATCACGATTGACGTGGCTTACCGCTATTTCAGCACCGGCACCCGTAAATACATCATTGCCGATGCCCCTGGCCATGAGCAATATACCCGCAACATGGTGACGGCGGCGTCTACCGCCAACCTGGCGATTATCCTGATTGATGCGCGCCGAGGCGTATTGACGCAGACCCGCCGTCACAGTTATCTGGCGCATCTGGTGGGCATCCCGCATATCGTGGTTGCCGTTAACAAGATGGACCTGGTGAATTATGACCAGACGATTTATGAAAAGATCAAGGCAGATTACCTGGCTTTTGCCAGCGAAATCGGCCTGGCACAAGCCAGGGATATCAAATTCATTCCTTTGTCTGCCCTGAATGGCGATATGCTGGTAGACCGCCTGGATAACCTTGACTGGTACCAAGGTGAAACCTTGCTGGAAATCCTGGAAGCCGCGCCGGCTGCACATAGCGAAAAAGCGGAGGCTTTCCGTTTCCCGGTACAATTCGTCTGCCGTCCGCACGATTCGGCCAATCCTGAACTACATGATTTCAGGGGCTTTATGGGCCGCGTTGAGTCCGGCGACATTGCTGTCGGTGATGCAGTCACCGTATTACCTAATGGCTACCAGTCCAAAGTCAAAGCCATCCAGTTAGGTAATGAGCAATTGCAAACGGCGCAAACCGAGCAAAGCATCACCCTGCTGCTGGAAGACGAGATCGACACGTCACGCGGCGATATGATCGTGAAAACTGCTGAAGCAGTAGAACCGGTCAAACAGATCGAAGCGCACGTCTGCTGGCTGTCAGAAACCCCGTTGTCTACTGCGCGTACTTATATCGTGCGTCATACTTCACGTGAATCAAAAGCCAAGATCGGCGCGATTCAATACAAAGTCGATGTCAATACGTTAGAGCAACAAGCCACCAGCGACCTCAAAATGAATGATATCGCACGCGTCAGCTTTAAACTGGCGCAGCCATTGATGGTGGATAGTTACGATAAGAACCGTGCGACTGGCGCGTTCATCGTGATCGATGAGAGTAGCAACAATACCGTTGGCGCAGGCATGATTGTTTGATTAAACCCCGAACATCGCATCGTCAATTAGATTAATTTGCAATAAAATATCGTTTTGGCTGCCCTCCATGTTGGCCAAGACCCAAGCCGCAAAGGATTTGAAACATGACTTATGTAGTAACCGAGAATTGTATTCAGTGCAAATATACCGACTGCGTGGATGTATGCCCGGTCGACTGCTTTGTTGAAGGCCCTAACTTCCTCGCCATCAACCCTGATGAGTGTATTGATTGCACACTGTGCGTAGCAGAATGCCCTGCCGAAGCCATTTTCTCTGAAGATGATGTGCCGGCAGACCAGCAACACTTTATCGAACTGAATGCTCGCCTGTCGCAAGTATGGCCGACCATCACTTCCAGGAAAGATCCTTTGCCAGAAGCTGATGATATGAATGGCAAGCCAGGGAAGACTGAATTGCTGGTCGAGTAATTTCAGCTCGCCTGCAATAAAAAAACCGCTCGATTGAGGTTTTTTATTTAGCCAAGTCCAAATCTCCTCTTATGCCTTAACTAACCATTTACTGTAATAGATACATCAGTGACATCCAAAACAAGTAATTTCTTCACTGGTGCATAACTGCGGCGATGTTCAGCCGTCACCCCGAACTCAGCCAGGCGCTCAAGATGCAAGGCGGTCGGGTAGCCTTTATGCTGTGCAAAACCATATTGCGGATATTGTGTATCGAGTTCCACTAGCGAGGCATCCCTGGCGGTTTTTGCCAGTATGGAAGCGGCGGAAATCTCTGCGACCAGGCTATCGCCTTTGACAATAGCCTCACAAGGCAAGTCGAACTTTGGCCGGCGGTTGCCATCTACCTGGATCAGGCTTGCGTGGATATCGAACTGGTTCACCATTGCCAGGTATGCGCGCTGCATGGCCAGCATACTGGCTTGCAGGATATTGATCTCATCGATCTCTTGCGCGCTGACGCTGGCAATACCCCAGGCTAAGGCATGGGCTTTGATTTCAATCGCCAGCGCCTCACGTTTGGCTTCTGACAGCTTCTTGGAATCTGCCAGACCGCTAATTGGCCGTTCCGGATTTAGAATCACGGCGGCAGCGTAAACCGCGCCTGCCAATGGTCCCCTGCCCGCTTCATCAATACCACAGAGTCTGAGCATAGTCATACCGCAGGCAGGAATTGCTTGATGACAGCAGCCGCTTTTTTTGCACTATTCTGCTTAAGCTGCGTATGGATGGCACGGTATTTATCACGTAACACAGCCAAGCCGGTTTTATCTGCCAGCAAGTTATACAAGGTCTGCGCAATCTGTTCCGGGGTCGCATCTTTCTGTAACAACTCCGGCACAATAAACTCACCTGCCAGTATATTGGGCAACCCTACATACGGCTGCAACCGCATACGTTTTAGCATCTGCCAGCTCATATTCGACATTTTATACGTGATCACCATAGGTTTCTTCAGCAAGGCAGCTTCTAACGTTGCCGTCCCCGAAGCAACGACGATAGCATCAGCCGCGATCATGGCCTCATGCGCATGCCCGAACATGATCTGCAAATCAATCACAATGTCCGGCTTTTGCGTCAATAGTTGATGCCAGGCATTCTGGAATATGTCGCGGGTTTCACGGGTCACCAGCGGCACCAGGAACTGCACAGCCTGCCCATTCTCGCGCATCAACCGTTCAAATGAAATCGCACTTTCCAGCATCAATTCAGCATGAAAAATCACTTCTGACTGGCGGCTGCCAGGTAGCAGCGCAATCACTACGCTATTCTTCTTCAACTTGAGTTTCTCGCGCATCTGCGGCACTTCCGGTTCCATAGGCAACGCATCTGCCAAAGGATGACCGATGTAGGTCACAGGAACGCCCACTTGCTGATATAGCGCCGGCTCAAACGGGAACAGCGCCAGGATATGAGACACTGCGCGCTTGATGCTATGGATGCGGTTCTTGCGCCAGGCCCAGATAGAGGGACTCACGTAATGTATGGTAGCGATACCCTTGGCTTTGAGTTTCTTTTCGAGCCAGAAATTAAAGTCAGGCGCATCTATGCCAATAAATACATCCGGTTTTTGTTTGAGGATGTGTTTCAGTAATTCTTTGCGTAATTTTAGCAAACCCCATAAATGCTTCAGCACTTCCAGGTATCCGCGCACGGAAAGACGTTCAATCGGGTAAAGGGATTTCGCGCCCAGGCTCATCATTTTGGGGCCGGCAATACCGAAAATCTCGATATTGGGATGCAGTGATTTCAGCTCCTGGATCAGGTGGTAACCCAGCAAGTCTCCGGAGGCTTCACCCGCCACCATCGCAATCTTAGCCATAGTGTTTTGAATTAACGCACAATGCCGCGCGTGGTCTGCGCGAGAAAACGGGTCATCAGGCCAATCTCCGGGCATGATTTTTCCATGTCGGCCAGGGCCACCTTGGCTTCTTCAAAAGACAGGCCCTGACGATACAGCACTTTATACGCACGCTTGATCTGCTGAATCGCCTCAGCGCTGAAACCGCGGCGTTTCAAGCCTTCAGCATTGATGCCATGAGGTTGCGCATCGTAACCGGCAGCTGTCACATACGGAGGAATATCCTTAAACACAACAGAACCCACGGCAGTGATGATATGTTCACCGATCTGGCAGAACTGGTGTACCAGTGTGAATCCACCGAGGATGGCGTGATCATAAATAGTGACATGGCCTGCCAGCGACGAATTATTGGCCATGATGGTATGGTTGCCGACTATACAGTCATGCGCGATGTGGACATAGGCCATGATCCAGTTATGGTCGCCTATCTTGGTGGTACCTTTATCCTGGATAGTGCCTCGATTGAATGTACAGAATTCGCGTATGGTATTGTGGTCGCCGATTTCAAGCGTCGTCGGTTCGTCCTTGAACTTCTTGTCCTGTGGCTTGGCACCCAGTGAGGAGAACTGGAAAATCTCGTTATGTTTGCCTATGGTGGTCGGACCTTCAATCGTCACATGTGAACCTATCTTGGTCCCGGCATCGATACGGACACCGGCTCCTATGGTCGTGAAAGGGCCCACCTCTACCGAACTGTCCAGTTCGGCCTTGGGATCAATAATGGCAGTAGGATGAATCAGGCTTTGCATCTTTTAAATGTGTGCTGCGTACCGCCAGCAAACGGGGATAAAGGTTATTTTTCGATTGCTTTGAGAATACACATCATGTTGGCTTCAGCCACCACTTCGTCCCCTACTTTGGCGACGGCATTGTATTTCCAGATCCCTTTCAGAATACGGTCAATTTTGACATTGAGGATGATCTGGTCGCCTGGTGAAACCGGTTTTTTGAAACGCACGTTATCTATGCCGGCAAAGTAATACACAGAGTCATTGGTCGGCTTGGTGTTCATGGTTTTGAACGACAGGATAGCCGCCGCTTGTGCCATGGCCTCCACAATCAGCACACCCGGCATGACAGGATGGTAGGGAAAATGGCCTGGGAAATATGGTTCATTCACTGAGACGTTTTTCACCGCCACAATTTCCTTACCCAGTTCCATAGACAATACACGATCCACTAATACAAATGGGTAGCGATGCGGCAAATGTTCCAAAATCTCATGAATATCCATGCTATTCATTGCATTCTCAGCCATAAATTCTCTCAATCTTTTGTATGTTTTTTTGTATTACTTACTGCTTGCTCAAGCTGCTTGAGCTTGAGGTTGGTTTGTTCCAAATGCCGGATATTTGCAGCCGTGCGCAGCCAGTCTTCGTGTTTCTGGAAAGGCATCAGCGCAGTGTAGGTACCCGGTTGCTGGATGGACCGCATGATCATGGAGCCCGGTGATATCGTGACGCCATCCACAATCTGCAGGTGCCCCAGAATCATCGCCGCTCCGCCTATCTTGCAATGCTGTCCGATCACAGCGCTTCCGGCAATGCCTGTACAGCCAGCAATGACCGTATGCGCGCCTATGCGGACATTATGGGCGACCTGTATCAAATTGTCCAACTTCACGCCATCTTCGATGACGGTATCATCGAGGGCACCGCGGTCTATCGTGGTATTGGCACCGATATCCACATGGTTACCGATGACAACACGCCCTATCTGCGGTATTTTAACCCATTGCCCCTGCTCTTCAGCGTAACCAAAACCATCATTTCCTATGACACTGCCAGAAAACAGGTGGCAATCGTGGCCAATCATCGTGCCATGCTTCACTACGACACGTGGTTCGAGAATCGTGTGTGCACCAATGATCACATCATCCTCTATCACACAGCCGGCACCGATACGCACACCTTTCCCCAGTGTGACACGGTCGCCGATGCTGACCATGGCGTCTATGGTCAATTCATGCGGAAGCTTGGTTTCATAGCCGATAACTGCAGTCGGATGGATATGATTGCTGAACTGCTTGGGCGGATTTAATAAAGCAGTGAGCCTGGCAAAATAAGCATAGGGATTTTCAGTCAGTATGCTGGGTAATGTCGTTAAATGCCTGTGTTCAGGACGTAAGATAACGGCAGATGCGTGCGTCGTTTGCAAGGACTGGGTATATTTGGTGTCATTGAAAAAGGTGATGGATCCAGCCTGGGCATGTGCCAGCGAAGACATGCGCGAGATTCTTATGTTTGCCTGCTCAGTCAACGACCCAGCATCGACCTCGCCTCCCAATGACGCCGCAATGTCTTGCAAAGAAAAAAGTTGCGTCATGGACACCTGACCTTTAATGCTTTCTAGCTTTACCGCAGGCTATTTTTTGCCCAGCAGTTTGAGTACTTTATCGGTAATATCGATACGTTTGCTGGCATAGGCAATGCCGCTGTAAGCGACCAGGTCGTAACCTTCATTTTCGGCGACGGTCTGCACGGCCTTGTTGATACGCTCCTGTAACACAGCCAGCTCTTCATTCTTGCGCAAGTTGATATCTTCACGCAGCTCTCGTTGCTTGCTCTGGAATTCCAGGCGCATATTGTTCAGTTGACGCTCTTTGATACGGCGGTCAGACTCATTGATATTGGTTTTATCGTGATCGAGTTGAGCTTCTATATCCCGGATCTGTTTCTGCAACTTTTCCAGTTCCAGTGAGCGGGGACTGAATTCTCTTTCCAGTTTCTTGCCCGTTTCAGCCGTTTGCGGCGCTTCCTGCAGCAACTTATCCACCTGCACGTACCCCACCTTGTAATCGGCAGCGCAGACATGACCACACCAAAGCATCAGACCCAGCCACAACGACAGTATATTTTTCATGCAGCCACCCCTTTCTGCTTGTAAGTCATGACAGATTTAGCCAGGATTATTATTGAACAAACTGCCATTAAAACTGCTGACCAAACTGGAATTGCAAGGTTTGTGTATCGTCATTCTCTTTTTCTTTTAGCGGCTTAGCAAGTACCAGTTTCAACGGTCCGAATGGAGAAACCCATGTCACACCTACACCAGTAGAGAACCTCAGATAATCAGAATTAATTGAATCATTTTCACCAAAAACTCCACCTCCATCGACGAATGCGCTTAAACGGAACTGGTTGGATTGAGATACGAATGGCACCGGCATAAACAATTCAACGTTACCGACCAGACGCTTAGTACCGCCCACAGCGAAGTCAGAGCCTGTATTAGGATTTGTGGCGCGTGGTCCCAGTGAAGAGTTCAGGAAGCCCCGTACACTGTTTACACCACCAGCATAAAAGTTTTTAAAGAACGGGTAATTTTTGCCGCCATAACTCTTCGCATATCCTGCTTCACCGTTAAGCATCAGGGTGAAGTCTTTACCCAGGTCTTTAAACCAGCTGTGTTGGTAACTGAGTTTGTAATATTGCAGATCAAGCCCCGGAACAGATACATCCCCTGACAGTCTTTGCAAAACACCGCGGCGCGGAAAGAGTATGTTATCCCTGGAGTCGAATGTCCAGCCTGCGTTCAGCACAAGAGAGTTACTGCTACAACCCGTATCATTTTCACAGAAATTCCGGTACTGGATAGGGCTATCCGATGATAATTCTACTTCTGTCAAATCCAGCGTCGCACCTGCGCTGAGGAAATCCATTTCAGAGAGAGGCATACCGAAACGCATGCCTACCCCGTAAGACTGGCTATTGTAGTTACCCACGTTCAAAGTAGAAGAGTTTCTCCTGCTGGTATCCACATCACGGCGATACACATCAAAACCGCGGCTGATACCATCCGGAGTGAAATAAGGGTCAGTATAAGAAAGAGAATAAACCGTATTGTAACTACTGGTGTTCACTTGCAAGGCGACACGGTTACCGGTACCGAGGAAGTTAGGCTGGTTGACGTTAAAGCCCAATACCACACCATCACTACTGGACAGACCGGCACCGAATTGCACACTACCGGTGGCTTTTTCTGCCACCGTCACGGTCATATCCACCTGGTCATTGATACCTGGGACAGATGGCGTTTCCAGCTCTACTGTATCAAAGAAGTTCAGGCGCTGGATACGTTCTTTGGAGCGTTTGATCTTGTCACCGGCATACCATGCGGACTCCAGCTGGCGCATCTCGCGGCGCACAACGGCATCGCGTGTCCGGGTGTTGCCTTGTACATTGATGCGGCGCACATACACCTTGCGGCCCGGATCGACAAAGAAAGTAAACGCAACCGTGTGTTCCAGCTTATTGATTTCCGGCACCGCATTCACGTTAGCAAACGCGTAGCCTTCTTCTCCCAGCTTGTCATTGATATTCTTGCTGGCGTCGGTCACTTTCTGGCGGTTGAATACGTCGCCATCCTGGATATTGATCAGCTTCCTCAGGTCTTCTTCAGGCAGCAACATCTCGCCAGCCAGCTTGGTTTTGCTGATGTTATATTTCTCGCCTTCTGTGATATTGACTGTGATGTACACATCGCGCTTGTCTGGTGAAATCGATACCTGGGTGGAATCAATCGAAAACTCCAGATAGCCCTGGTTCATGTAAAAAGAACGCAAGGCTTCCAGGTCGGCGGTCAGTTTTTGCTTGGAATACTGGTCATCTTTATTCCACCAGCTCATCCAGTTTGGCGTCGTCAGCAAAAAGTTGGCGCGCAGGTCTTCAGTTTTAAACAGATGGTTACCCACTATATTGATATCGCGGATTTTAGCGGCAGGGCCTTCCACGATTTCAAAACGGATAGACACACGGTTACGCTCTAACGGGCTGGAAGTAGCCTTGACTTCGGCACTGTATTTACCTTGCGAAAGATATTGGCGTTTGATTTCCTGCTCGGCGCGGTCCAGTAATGATTTATCAAAGATCTGCCCTTCGGCAATACCGATTTGCTTGAGGCCTTCTTTTACCTTGTCGGTTGGGAAAGATTTATTACCACTGAAGTCAATTTGCGAAATGGAAGGACGTTCCTGTACTGTCACCACCAGTACATCACCATCGTTTTCAATACGGACGTCTTTGAAAAAACCGGTCGAATACAGGGATTTGATCGCCTGCGCTGCTTTTTCGTCACTCATCACATCGCCTACCTGCATAGGCAGGTAGTTGAACACAGTACCCGCCTCGGTACGTTGCAAGCCCTCTACACGGATGTCAGAAATAACAAATGGTTCTGTCGCAAAGGCTTTCAGATGGATAGTGGCTGCTAACAGGCACAACAATAACTTGGAACTAGACTTTATTCTCATTAACTATGCTCTCACCCTACCAGGTAACGGTTGATATCATTGAAAAAAGCAATGAACATCAACGCCCCCAATAATCCCAAACCTATGCGCTGGCCAATCTCCAGCACCTTGTCAGGTAAAGGCTCTCCTCGAATCAATTCCGCCATATGATACAACAAATGCCCGCCATCCAATACTGGTATCGGCAGCAGATTCATGACCGCTATACTGATGCTGAGCAAGGCAATAAACCCCACATACGGTTTTATGCCCAACCCTGCGGTCTCGCCGGCTGCATCTGCAATGCTGACAGGGCCGCTGATCGCTTTTAAAGATGCCTGGCCGGTCACCATTTTAGCAATCATCTTCAGCGTGAATGTGATGGTTTCCTGCACCTTGTGGATGGCGCGGACAGCAGCTTCCGCCAATGTGTAATGGCGTTCTACCTGGTATGGCTTGAGGTCAACTGCATCCATGTTGACGGCAGCACCCAGGCGACCGATTTTTTGCCCGGCTTCAACGATCGTTTCCGGCAATAACTTGATTTGTACCTGCTGGTTAGCGCGCTGGTACTCCACTTTGAGTGGCTTTGAGGGGTTGGCTCTCACCCATTTTACGAACTGCTGCCAGTCGGCAATTGGTTTATTATTGACGGAAAGGATATGATCCCCGATCTGTAATCCGCTTTTCTCAGCGACAGATCCCGGCAACACCTCTCCTACTACAGCAGGGATCACCGGCATCAGCATGGAAATACCGACTTTTTGCAGCACATCTCCTTCAGGCTCCCCTTTTAACGCGCCCATAGGCAGCATGTGCGTGTGCGAATCGCCTTGCGCGGTGCGCGTTTCCACTTTCAGTGAACGATGGGCAATCCAGCTTTCCAGTAATTTCCATTGTGCATCTTGCCAGGTTTCTACCGGCTTGCCATCGAGCGAGACCACCAAATCACCTGAGCGCAGCTTTGCTTGTGCTGCCAGTGAACCGGCTTCTACCGGTCCGATGTAGGGTTTAAGGCCCACTTCACCTTGTGCAATCAGCCCCCAGTAGCAAACAAATGCGAGTAATAAATTAGCCAATGGGCCGGCGAACACAACCCACATTTTTGCCGGCACTTTCTGGCGGTCAAAAGCGCGTGACCAGTCTACAGGTGCTGCGCTATCCTGAGCGGACTGGACCGATTCCGGGTCGCGGCTGTCCAGCATTTTGACGTATCCACCGAGCGGGATCCAGGACAGTTGCCATTGTGTAGACGAAGGCGAAGCCTGGTATTGAAAAATCGGCTTGCCGAATCCAATCGAAAACTTAAGTACCCTGACACCACAGCTGCGTGCCGCCAGGTAATGGCCGAACTCGTGAATGGTGACCAGCACACCGATAGCGATGACAAAAGCCAGCGCTGACATCATAGTGCAGCCGCCTTATAAACGGGCGTACTTGCGGGGGTTGCAATGGCCTGCTGCACGCAGGCGCGCGCTTTGGCATCCACTGCCAGCAACTGGTCAATCGAAGTGACTGGTTCAACAGCTAACTTCTGTAATGTTTGGTCAAGCAATCGGGGTATATCCAGGTAATGGATTTCATCACGCAAGAAAGCCGCCACGGCGACTTCATTGGCAGCATTCAGCATCGCCGGGGCAGTCCCGCCCGCAGCAAGTGCATCAAAGGCGAGCTGCAGGCAAGGAAAGCGTTGTGTATCAGGCGCTTCAAATTCCAGTCTGGCGATATCCACCAGGCTGAGCGGCCTGACGCCGGACGCGATGCGTTCCGGATAGCCAAGACCATAGGCGATGGGTGTCCGCATATCCGGGTTACCTAATTGGGCGAGGATGCTGCCATCCACATAAGAAACCATGGAATGAATGACACTTTGCGGGTGCACCACCACCTCAATCTGTTCCGGGCGTGCATTAAACAGCCAGTGTGCCTCAATCACTTCCAGCCCTTTATTCATCAGGGTAGAAGAATCCACAGTAATTTTTGCCCCCATCACCCAGTTTGGATGTTTAAGCGCGAGCGCAGGCGTGACCTCTGCCAGCTGTGCCTGCGTATAGCTACGGAAAGGACCGCCGGAAGCGGTCAGGATGATCTGATTGACACCTATATCAGCCAGGTCATCGTAAGCCAGGCCCGGCATGGCCTGGAAGATGGCATTGTGTTCGCTATCTATAGGCAGCAAAGTCGCCCGGCCCTGCTTGACCGCATCCATGAATAACTGCCCCGCCATCACCAGGGTTTCTTTATTCGCCAGCAGTATTTTTTTACCGGCTCTGGCAGCGGCGAGCGCTGGCAGCAAACCGGCTGCGCCTACGATAGCCGCCATCACCGCATGCACTTGTTCATGGGCTGCCACTTCGATCAGGCCGTCCGTGCCGGACAGCACCTGAATATCCAGCGCTTCAGATGTTATCCGCTGACGCAACTTTTGTGCAGCATCGGCATCATGCATCACTGCAAAACGTGGCTGGTAACGCACACATTGTTGCCACATCGCATCCACATTCTGATGCGCGGTCAGGGCAAATACAGCATAGCGCTGGGGATGCTGTGAAATCACATCCAGCGTCTGCTGACCGATGGTACCGGTACTGCCCAATATGGTGACGTTTTGCAAAGCGACCTTTTAAAATGAATAAGTTTGTTGCCAGTAATGAAACCAGAATACCAGGCACAAGCCAACCGGCAAGGCCGGGATCACGCCATCGACCCGGTCCAGGAATCCGCCGTGGCCGGGCAGAAACTGTCCGCTATCCTTCAGGTTGGCGCGACGTTTGAAAAAGGATTCGAACAGATCGCCATACACACCGACGATGGTAATCAACCATAAGCCCGGCAATATCCACCAGGTAGAAACCACATCGGCGGCCTTTAAACTGACAGCATACACCGCAACCGCCAGCAAAGCACCCGCTACGCCTTCCCAGGTTTTTCCGGGACTGATGGCTGGCGCCAGTTTATGCCGGCCGAATTGCTTGCCGAAGAAGTAAGCGGCGCTATCTGCCAGCCAGATGGTGGAAAGAATCACCAGTAATACGTAAGGGTTGACCTCTTGAGCGGTCACCAGTGCCATCCATAATGACAGCATCAAGCACCAGCCGAGAAACAGGTTAAACCCCTGATGCCTGGAAAAGGTATTCAAATACATCGCTACCGGCACCACAATCAGCCAGAACAATGTGACGCCTATGAAGACCTGCATGGCATGGTAGAAGAACCAGTGGAATCCCCATTGTTGCAACAGCGCCAATAGCGCGACGCCGGTCAATGTAGAAAAAAACAGGTAGTAACGGGTTTGTGCAGGGCTTAATTGCAGGAAACCTGCCCATTCGTGCAGGCAGACCAGTGTCAGCAACAGCATCGCAGCCGCCCACCACAGCATGGGCAGCCAGAATAAAGCCGGGAGAAACAAGCCCAGCAAAATGACTGCCGTGATGACTCTGGTTTTCAGCATAAGTTAAGAAGCGTTGCTATCAGTACTGAATTGTTCGCTGGTCCGCCCGAAACGCCGCTCACGCTGGCGGTAAGATGCTAGGGCTGCTTCAAATGCAGCATCATCGAAGTCCGGCCACAGCGTGTCAGTAAAGTAGAGTTCGGTATAGGCAAGCTGCCACAACAGAAAATTGCTGATTCGGGTTTCGCCACCGGTGCGGATAAACAGATCCGGTTCAGGCGCATAAGGCATGCACAGATAAGGGGTCAGGTCAGACTCAGAGATTTCTGTGAGCTTGCCTTGATTGCTCTGTAACAACTGGTTGACTGCATTTACCACGTCCCAGCGACCACCATAATTCACGGCAATCGACAAAGTCAGGCCGGTATTGCCTGCGGTCTTTTGCTCGGCTTCCAGCATTTTCTGCTGCAATACGTCGTTAAACGGACTGCGGTCACCAATCAGCTTAAGAATAACATTCGCTTCGTGCAGCTTGGTGACTTCTCGTTCCAGCGCTTCCAGGAACAAGCCCATCAGGAAAGTCACCTCCTCTGAAGGGCGGCGCCAGTTTTCACTGCTGAATGCAAATAAAGTAAGGAATTTGATATCCAGCCGCACACAGGCTTTGACCAGTTGCCGGACTGACTCAAGACCGCGCTGATGCCCGGCTACACGTGGCAAAAACCGTTTTTTGGCCCAGCGGCCATTGCCATCCATAATGATCGCCACGTGTTGCGGCAACTCACCGGTGGCAGGCACCTGTTTGGTAGAACTGGAAAAGAAACCCAAAATATATCCGCTCAGCTTGATCGCAGCTTACACTGCCATCAAATCCGCTTCTTTCTGTTGCAATAGTTTATCGACTTCAGCCACGGCTTTATCCGTCATTTTTTGCACTTCATCCTGTGCACGACGCTCGTCATCTTCAGAGATTGCCTTGTCTTTGACCAGCTTTTTCAGCGAGTCATTGGCATCACGGCGCACGTTACGGATAGCCACTTTGGCACCCTCACCCTCGGTACGCACAATCTTGGTCAGATCGCGACGACGCTCTTCGGTCAGCATAGGCATAGGCACACGGATCAGATCGCCATTGGTAGCTGGGTTCAGGCCCAGGTCACTGTCACGGATAGCTTTTTCAACCTTGGCGATCATGTTTTTTTCATATGGCTGCACATTAATCGTACGTGCATCGCCGAGATTGACGTTGGCTACCTGGTTCACCGCTACCATTGAGCCATAATATTCGACCATCACATGGTCCAGCAGGCCGGCATGGGCACGTCCTGTCCTTACTTTTGCCAAATCAGTGCGCAATGCTTCCAGTGATTTTTGCATTTTCTGCTCGGCAGATTTTTTAATTTCTTCAACCATGGTTACTCTCCAATCTCGCTTTACTTCGGCCCGTATCAGTGGCATTAAGCCTTGACGCGTGTACCTTCATTCTCACCCAGGATAATGCTCTTCAACGCGCCTTGCTTGAAAATACTGAATACGGCAATTGGCATTTTCTGGTCCCTGCACAAGGTAAACGCTGTAGCGTCCATCACTTTCAGGTTTTTATTGATGGCTTCATCAAATGAAACGTGGTCATAGCGTGTTGCTGCCGGGTCTTTTTTGGGATCCGCCGTATAAATGCCATCGACCTTGGTGGCTTTCAAAACGATTTCCGCATCGATTTCCACGCCGCGCAATGCCGCTGCGGTATCGGTAGTGAAGAACGGGTTGCCGGTGCCTGCACCGAAAATGACGACTTTACCCTCTTCCAGGTAACGGATAGCTTTGCCGCGGATATACGGCTCAGCAACCGCCTCGATATTCAGAGCACTTTGTACGCGTGCAGCTACACCGGCATGTTTCATGGCGTCCTGCAATGCCATGGCATTCATCACCGTGGCCAGCATACCCATGTAATCCGCTGTCGCACGGTCCATGCCTTCGGCTGCGGGTGCAATGCCGCGGAAAATATTACCGCCACCGACCACGATGCCGACCTGTACACCCATGTCGACGATTTCTTTGACTTGCAAAACAATCGCATTCACTGTTTCACGATTAATGCCATAAGCATCATCGCCCATCAGCGCCTCACCGGATAATTTAAGGAGAACACGCTTAAAAACAGGTTGTGACATTGCTATTTTTCCCAAACTCAAAATGTGCCTATTTAATCACAAAACACAGTTTCTTGGGCCAGAAACCGACCCGTTAACCATAAAAAAAGTGGAATCCGCAGATTCCACTTTTTATTGTCAGCGATTTAAAGCGATTACACTTTAGCGGCTGCTGCCACTTCAGCTGCGTAATCCACGACTGCCTTCTCAATACCCTCACCCACTACGTACATAGTGAATGAAGCCACGCTGGCGTTGTTGGATTTAAGCAATTGCTCAATCGTCACCTTGTCATCCTTCACGAAAGCCTGGCTTAGCAGAGTCACTTCTTTCAGGAATTTCTGAACGGTACCGTCAGCGATTTTTTCCAGCATGGCTTCTGGCTTGCCAGCTTCTTTTGCCTTTTCGATCGCAACACGACGCTCAGCTTCGATCAGGGATGCGTCGACACCGCTGGCATCCAGTGATTTTGGTTTCGCTGCTGCAATGTGCATGGCGATATCTTTACCCAGAGTCTCGTCACCACCCACCAGGTCCACCAGCACGCCGATCTTGCTGCCGTGTACATAGCTGTACAACTGGCCTTTGGCTTCAGTACGCACAAAACGACGTGGCGTGATGTTCTCACCGATCTTACCTACAAGTTGCGCACGTACGGCTTCAGCGGTTTCACCACGCATAGCCACCGCACCTACAGCTTCGATATTGGCAGGGTTATTCTCGTTCACTACCTGAGCCAGTTCATTGACGAATTTCAGGAATTCTTCGTTTTTGGCACAGAAGTCGGTTTCGGAGTTCACTTCGATCAAAGTACCCAATTTGCCACCAGCAGCGATGCTGATGCCTACAGTACCCTCAGCAGCCACACGGCCGGCAGCCTTGCTTGCCTTGTTACCAAAACGTACACGCAGAATTTCTTCAGCACGTGCCATGTCGCCTTCGGCTTCGGTCAAAGCTTTTTTACAGTCCATCATTGGGGCATCGGTGCGCTCACGTAAGTCTTTCACCATGCCTGCGGTAATTTCAGCCATTTGCTACTCCTTTTGTTAGGATTCCTGCTTGAGGATTTACTAATATTTTTATCAAACAATACGCTGACCGTGTGTCAGTCATATTGCACGTGTTGTCATAGAAACATTGGGTGCAATAGAAAAAGGGGCGCACAGCCCCTTTTTTTGCTGCGAGTGATTACTCGGCAGTTGCCTCGGCTACTGGCGCTGTTTCTTCTTGCGCAGCCTTCACGATTTCAGTAATCGCGTTAGCACGGCCTTCCAGCACTGCATCGGCCATACCACGAGCATACAGACGGATCGCACGTGATGAGTCATCGTTACCAGGGATCACATAAGTGATGCCGTCTGGTGAGTTGTTGGTATCCACGATACCAATCACAGGGATACCCAGTTTGCGTGCTTCAGTGATAGCACCGCTTTCATGACCAACGTCGATCACGAAAATCGCGTCTGGCAAGCCACCCATCTCTTTAATACCACCGATGGAACGCTCCAGCTTTTCGATCTCGCGCTTGATGCCCAACGCTTCTTTTTTACCGAACTTGTCGATGCTGCCATCCTGGATCATGTTTTCGAAGTCGTTCAGGCGCTTGATGGATTGCTTGACAGTTTTGAAGTTGGTCAGCATGCCTCCCAGCCAGCGGTGGTTCACGTACGCGCAACTTGCACGTTGTGCTTCTTCTTTAACGATGTCGCGGGCTTGACGCTTGGTGCCTACGAACAGAATACGACCCTTGTTAGCTGCCAGAGTACGCACGTATTTTTGCGCATCTTCAAATAATGGCAGGGTTTTTTCAAGGTTAACGATATGGATTTTGTTGCGGTCACCAAAAATGAACTCTGCCATTTTCGGGTTCCAGTAACGGGTCTGGTGGCCAAAGTGAACACCAGCCTCCAACATTTGACGCATAGTCACTGACATAATAAGTCTTTCTATTTCAAAGGGTTATTCATTCACATGCATTCCAAACACCCTAGAGGGCACCCAATGTGAATGCATGCAGATTAATTGACAAAAAAGTCAATCCGCAATTATAGGGTAGAAAATGCTTGTTTTCAAGCACTTACTGCCTATAACAGCGTATGGGTGTCCCCGTCAGGACTCGAACCTGAAACTAGCCCTTAGGAGGGGCTGGTGATATCCTGTTTCACCACGAGGACAGCGGCAGCATTTTAAACGCTGGCGGCCAAAATGCCTACTAAGTCACTAAAAATTTTCATGCTTGCCGTGTGCTATCGCTTGTGAGTAACATGCAGTTTTGCCAGGCAATCCCTTATGAACAGTACATCAATTAACCATTTTGCAACACATATCCGCGATGCCATCCTGTCGCACGAAGCCGATATTGAATGCCTGGACCGGGAAATCGGCGATGGTGATCACTACATCAATATGAAGCGTGGCTGTGAAGCGATTGTCGGCATCGCCACCGAGATAGAGCCGCTGCCCGTACCCGATGCGCTGAACAAAATCGGCATGAAGCTGCTGAGCACGATAGGCGGCGCGTCCGGCCCACTTTTCGCCAGCTTCTTCATCAGCATGGGTAAAACCCTTAAAGCCAGCGATATGACCGTCAGGGAAATCGCGATGGCGTTTGACGACGGCGTACAGGCCATCATGCAGCGCGGCAAAGCGCAGGCCGGTGAAAAAACCATGCTGGATGTGCTGATACCAGTGGCGGCTACGTTTAAACAATTAGCTGAACAAGGTAAATCCGCAAAAGAAATTGCGTCAGCCATAAAAGATGTCGCCAGTGAAGGCCTCGAATCTACGCGCAACATGTTAGCCACCAAAGGCCGTGCTTCAGGCTTGGGCGAGCGCGCGATTGGTCATCTGGATGCCGGCGCTAAAAGCTGTCAGGTGATGATAAATACCGTTTGCGATGTGGTCATAAGCCATTAATACCATCGCTCAATCAACCCGCTGGAAAACTAACCAACAATTAGCTATTAAGCCATGCCGGGCAACAGGAGATAACATGAAAAAATTTCTGAACAATCTTGACCACATGCTGACTGAAAGCCTGACCGGCTTCGCCACTGCGCATGCTGATCTGGTTGAAGTGCAATTCGAGCCTACCTTTGTTACCCGCAAACAGAAAGCGCAAAACAAGGTCGCCATTATTTCAGGGGGTGGTTCCGGCCATGAGCCCTTACACGCTGGCTACGTAGGCAAAGGTATGCTGGATGCGGCTTGCCCCGGCCAGGTGTTTACCTCACCAACGCCGGACCAGATGCTGGCAGCAGCTGAAGCGGCGCATGCCAATAAAGGTGTGCTGTTCATTGTGAAAAACTATGCCGGTGATGTGATGAACTTTGAAATGGCAGCCGAAATGCTGCCGTTTGAACATGCAACAATCTATACGTCGGATGACTGCGCCGTAGTAAACAGCACTTACACAACCGGACGCCGTGGCGTGGCCGGGACAGTCATCGTAGAAAAATGTGTAGGCAGCCTGGCAGAAACCGGTGCGTATTTAGAAGCATGCAAAACACTGGGCGAAAAAATCAATCTGCGCACATCCAGCATAGGCGCCGCATTGACCAGCTGTACGGTACCTGCCGCCGGGCGCCCAACTTTTGATATTACAGATAGCGAGATCGAAATGGGGGTCGGCATCCATGGCGAACCCGGCCGCCGTCGCGAAGCCATGCGCGAGGCAGATGCCATCGTCAATGACATGGTGGCTGCGATTGTGCATGACATTGAAGCCAAGCAGTTACCACTGACGGGCGAAGTCCTGTTACTGGTGAATGGCCTGGGGGCGACGCCGTTAATGGAGTTGTACCTGATCTACAATACCGCCGCCAAACTGCTCAAAGAAAAAGGTTTCACGGTCGCCCGCAGCCTGGTCGGCAATTACATCACGGCCATAGATATGGCAGGCGCGTCCATTACCGTCTGTTTGCTGGATGAAGAAATCAAGCAGCACTGGGACAGCCCGGTGCATACAGCCGGATTACGCTGGGGCGTCTAAGAATTCGAGTTTTTCCTTTCGCCAGTCTCATCCTTTGCCAGTATTTAGGATTCAAAAACCGCCTGCCATAATGCAATCACCGGCTGTTGTAATGGCTCTGCCAGGGCTTTCTCGACCTTGGCAGGCTCACCCTGCAATTTGCTGGCATGTATCCACGCCCGGTATTGGCGATAGGACTGTTGCACCTGTTCGGCCAGCTCGCCATTGATCAAGCCGTTTTCCGCCAGCACACCGAGCAAGGCAATGTTACCTATATTCTCCGTGAGTTCCGGGTAGTCGGCCGCATGCAACAACACCAGGTATTGCACGATAAACTCGACATCGATAATGCCGCCCGCTTCATGCTTGAGGTCAAACATGGCAGCGTCAAAGCGATGCGATTCACGCATCTTCTGCCGCATATTCATAATGTCCTGCTTGATATCTGACTGACTGCGCTTAGTTTTCAAAATATCCATGCGGATACGCTCAAACTGCTCGCCTACTTTAGCTTCCCCGGCCACAAAACGCGCCCGGCTAATCGCCTGATGTTCCCACACCCAGGCTTTATTTTTCTGGTATTCATCAAAGGCAGCCACGCTGCTCACCAGCAAGCCACTATTGCCATCCGGCCGTAATTGTAGGTCGGTTTCGTATAACAAACCGGCATTGGTGATGGTGTTGAACCAGGTATTCAAGCGTTGCGCATAACGGGCATAGACTTCCTGCGCGTTATCGGCATCGTCGTCGTACAGGAAAATAATATCCAGGTCAGACAGATACCCCAGCTCTTTACCGCCCAGCTTGCCATACCCAATCACGGCGAATTGTGGGGTCTCTCTATGCTTGAACGACACATTCTGCCAGACGGTTTGCAGGCTGACCTGCAACACCACTTCCGCCAGGGCGCTCAAGTCATCCGAAATCGCTTCCAGCGGCAATGCCGTCATCAGGTCTTGCGCGGCGATCTTCAAAACATTGGCATGCTTGAAGTGGCGCATGGCGTCCATTTGCGCTTCGACATCGCCGGCCAGGTGCGCCATATGCTGGATCAACTCGGCTTTTAATTGCGCAGCATCCAGCCGCTTGAACAAGGTCTGTTTATTCAGCAACTCATCCAGCAATACCGGGTGGGCCGATACATATTGCGCTATCCACGGGCTGGCCGCGCACAGCTTCACGATCAATGCCAGAGCATCAGGGAATTCAGCGAGCAAGGCCAGATAGCTGGCGCGGCGGCAGATACTTTCCAGTAAATCCAGGGTACGAATCAATGCTGTATCTGGCACTATGCTTTGCTGCTGTATCGCTTCACGTAGCAGCAATGGCATCAACTGATCAAGACGGCGTTTGCTCTGCTCGGGCAATTGCTGGATGCGTTGGCTTGCTCGGGTTGTTTGCAGTAACTGCACAATATCGGCAGCCCGGGTATAGCCTTGTTCCTGCAACCATTGCTCAGCCTCAGCCGCGGCAATCGTGCCTTGCCAGATGGCGATTTCCTGCTCCAGATCATTCGCTTGCTGGTCATTACCTTTCTGATCATTGAAGGTATCGTCAAAGAATCGCTGCACCCTGTCCCTGTGTTGATTCAGCTCAGCGATAAAACTTTCCCAGCTTTCATGTTTAAGCATGCCTAACAGATAGCTGCGGTAGGTTTCAGAATCCGGCAGATCCTGCGTTTGCTGGTCATCGATATACATTAAGCGATGTTCCAGGTTACGCAGGTATATATAACTTTCTGTTAACGCCGCTACATCTTCCGCAGGCAACATACTTCGTTCAGCCAGCCGCGCCAGTACAGACAAGGTTGGCTTGATCTGCAAATCCGGCAACTGGCCGCCACGGATCAACTGGAACACCTGTGCAATAAACTCCACTTCACGGATCCCGCCGCGGCCCAGCTTGATATTATTCGACATGCCGCGCTGCACCACATCGCGTTGAATCTGTGTCTTGAGATCGCGCATGGATGCATAGGCATTAAAATCCAGGTATTTGCGGAAGACGAACGGCCGGATCAATTTATTCAGCTTTTCAGCCGGACCATACACCACGCGTCCTTTGATCCAGGCATAACGTTCCCATTCCCGGCCGTAATTCTGATAATAATCTTCCAGCGCATCCAGGTTACACACCAGTGCCCCTTCAGAACCATACGGGCGCAAGCGCATATCGACGCGAAACACAAAGCCATCTTCAGTCACATCATCCAGCGCCACGATTAATTTCTTGCCCAGTCGGGTAAAGAAGTCCTGGTTGCTGATGGATTTTTCACCATCGGTGTCGCCTTCGTGTTCATAGGCAAAAATCAGGTCTATATCCGATGAAACATTCAGTTCGCGCCCACCGAGCTTACCCATACCGACCACAATCAGTTGTTGTGGATGGCCTCGCGCATCACGTGGCGTACCATAGATCTTGGCCAGCTCAGCATGGTAGAAATCTGCGGCAAGGGTGATCGCCGATTCGGCCAGTGCACTGGTGGTTTCCACCACTTCCTCAAAGTCGGCCAGGCCATTCAGGTCACGCACTATCATGTGCGCCATCAACTGTTGGCGTATCTGCCTGATGTGTTGCAAAAAAACCGTTTCTGCCAGATTTTTTTCACCGCAAAACAGGGTGGCAACATCTGCAGTCTTATAGGTCTTATATAAGTTATCTAACAAATCAGTCACAACATCTGCATTTTTTGTAACAAATCTGGAAAAAAACGGGCTGCACTCCGCTGCATGTAGCAAATAGGCCGCTTCTGTAGACGGCACCTGCTTTTCTGTTAGAATTTGGGCAAGTTGTTGCATGAGATATCGCTCTTTTTTGGTGTCTTGTGTGCTCGGAGAGTTGGTCAACCGGAACCAGAATAATAATACCTGAGGTTCACCAAGCCTGCATTTTTGCAGTTTCTTTTTTGGCATTGATTTTTTGGGGGACGCTATGTCTATCGAATCTGTACTTCATGAACACCGCGTGTTTGCACCTGGCGCAGCCTTTTCCAGCCAGGCAGCGGTTGGCAGCATGGAGGAATACCAGCGTTTGTGCAAAGAAGTAGCACAGGATTACGAAGGATTCTGGGCCAACCTGGCCCGCGAATTATTGATCTGGCACAAACCATTCACTAAAACCCTGAATGAAGAGCAGGCACCGTTTTATAAATGGTTTGAAGATGGCGAATTAAACGTTTCAGCCAACTGCCTGGACAAACATTTAAAAACCATTCCGAACAAGACCGCCATCATCTTTGAAGCCGATAACGGCGATGTAAAAAACGTCAGCTACGAAGCGCTTTACCACCAGGTTTGCCAGTTTGCGAATGGCCTGAAATCATTGAACCTGGTCAAAGGTGACCGTGTCATCATTTACCTGCCTATGGGCATAGAAGCGATTGTCGCCATGCAAGCCTGTGCCCGGCTGGGCATCATCCATTCGGTGGTGTTTGGCGGTTTTTCTGCCAAGAGTCTGAACGAACGTATCATTGATGCCGGTGCCGTGGCCGTGATCACTTCTGATGGGCAGTTGCGTGGCGGCAAAACCTTGCCACTCAAGAATGCCGTCGATGAAGCGATTGCCACAGGTGGCTGTGACAGCATACGCAATATCGTCGTATTCAAGAAAACTGGCCAGGAGGTTGCCTGGGACAGCAAATGTACTTGGTGGCACGACCTGATCGCAGGCCAGCCAGACGAATGCGAGCCCGTCATGGTAGAAGCTGAACATCCCTTGTTCCTGCTGTACACCTCAGGCTCAACCGGTAAGCCCAAAGGTGTACAGCATAGCTCGGCAGGTTACCTGCTGCACGCCATGAACACCATGCGCTGGACCTTTGATATCAAGCCAGGCGATATTTACTGGTGTACCGCCGACGTGGGCTGGATCACCGGCCATAGCTATGTCACGTACGGCCCTTTGGCGATGGGCGCGACACAGATCGTGTTTGAAGGCATCCCGACCTTCCCCAACGCCGGCCGTTTCTGGGAAATGATACAGCGGCACAAGGTCAGCGTGTTCTACACGGCACCGACTGCCATCCGTTCACTAATCAAGGCAGGCGAATCCGACCCTGCCACACATCCGAGCAAATTTGATCTATCCAGCCTGCGCTTGCTGGGCACGGTGGGTGAGCCTATCAACCCTGAAGCCTGGATGTGGTACTACGAGCAGGTCGGTGGCAGCCGCTGTCCTATCGTCGATACGTTCTGGCAAACCGAGACCGGCGGTCATGTGATCACACCTCTGCCAGGTGCTACAAAGTTAGTTCCGGGTTCCTGTACCCTGCCTTTCCCGGGTATTGATATCGACGTGGTAGATGAATCCGGCAACGATATTCCATGGGGTACCGGTGGCCTGCTGGTGATTAAAAAGCCTTGGCCATCTATGATACGTACCATTTACAACGATCCGGAACGCTTTAAAGCCAGTTACTACCCGGCTGAGCTGGGCGGCAAGATGTACCTGGCAGGGGATGGCGCCGTGCGCGATGCCAGTACCGGCAACTTCACCATCATGGGCCGTATCGACGATGTGCTGAACGTCTCCGGTCACCGCCTTGGCACCATGGAAATCGAATCTGCACTGGTAGCCAACCACTTGGTCGCTGAATCAGCCGTAGTGGGTAAACCACACCCGATCAAAGGCGAATCGGTAGTGGCCTATGTGGTGCTGAAAGGCAAACGTCCAGAAGGGGAAGATGCCAGGAAGATCGTTGCCGAATTGCGCGAATGGGTCGGCAAGGAAATCGGCCCGATCGCCAAGCCAGACGAGATCCGCTTTGGTGACAACCTGCCAAAAACACGCTCCGGCAAGATCATGCGCCGTTTATTGCGTAGCCTGGCCAAAGGGGAAGAGATCACTTCCGATATCTCAACCCTGGATAATCCGGCCATTCTTGAACAGCTGAAACAAGCTGTGAACTAGAGGTGACATTGTGGAAGGCCTGTTAATCTTATTGGTATTTGCCGGTATTGCCATTTTCCTGATGCGAAAATGACACTTTCGTCACACGTGCTTACGCGTCTGCCTGCATAGGTTAAACAGGTGGGATAGGTTAAAATAGCGGTTTTTAAACGAACCGCTATTTTTTCATGTCCAGTTTGCAGCAAGAAGTCCAACGCCGTCGCACCTTTGCCATTATTTCGCACCCGGATGCGGGTAAAACCACGCTGACTGAAAAACTCCTGTGGTTCGGTGGCGCAATCCAGGTCGCTGGCGAAGTACGGGGCCGCAAGGCTGCGCGCCATGCCACTTCCGACTGGATGGAGCTGGAAAAGCAACGCGGTATTTCCGTGACCTCTTCCGTGATGCAGTTTCCGTATCGCGAACATATGGTCAACCTGCTCGATACGCCCGGCCACGATGACTTCTCAGAAGATACCTACCGCACATTGACTGCGGTGGACTCCGCTGTGATGGTGATCGACTCGGTCAATGGCGTGGAAGCGCAAACCATCAAGCTGCTCAATGTCTGCCGCATGCGCGACACGCCTATTATCACCTTCATCAACAAGCTGGACCGCGAGAGCCGCGCGCCGATCGAGTTGCTGGACGAGATCGAAACCACGCTGGGGATGGAGTGTGCGCCCATGACCTGGCCTATCGGCATGGGTAAGACCTTCCGCGGCGTGTACAACCTGGTGACAGACAGCATACTGTTCTTCGATCCGCGTGCCGAAAAAGGTACTTCGGAAACCATACAGGGCATAGATAACCCTCGCCTGGATGAACTGATTGGCTACCAGGCGGAAGAATTGCGTGTAGATATCGAACTGGTACGCGGCGCTTCCAATGAATTCAATAAAGAACGTTATTTAAGCGGCAAACAGACACCGGTGTTTTTTGGCTCCGCGGTGAATAACTTCGGTGTGCAATCGCTGCTGGATGCAGTGATTGACCTGTCACCGCCGCCGCAGGCCCGCAATACCGCCACGCGCTCCGTGGCTGCCAATGAAGAAAAATTCGCCGGTTTTGTGTTCAAGATCCAGGCCAATATGGACCCTAAACACCGTGACCGCATCGCCTTCCTGCGTGTGTGCTCCGGGCGTTTTGAACGTGGCATGAAGATCAAGCAGGTCGCCTCCGGCAAAATGCTCAATGTCAACAATGCCATCACCTTTATGGCGCAAGACCGTACCATCATGGATGAAGCTTATTCAGGTGATATTATCGGCATTCCTAACCACGGTACGATTAAATTAGGCGACACCTTTACCGAAAACGAAGCGCTTAAGTTCACCGGCATTCCTTCATTCGCACCGGAGTTTTTCCGCCGTGCGCGTATCAAGAACCCGATGAAGATGAAGCAGTTACAGATAGGCCTCAAACAATTATCGGAAGAAGGTGCCGCGCAGTTATTCCGTCCGCTGCTTTCCAACGATCTCATCCTGGGCGCCGTGGGTATGCTGCAATTTGACGTGGTGGCACATAGACTTGAACACGAATATGGCGTTGATATGATTTTCGAGCCATATGACTGTTATACCGCACGCTGGCTAAAAGGCTCGGATGCTGACCTGAAAGCGATTGCCGATAAATACGGCTTTAACGTCGGTCTGGACAGTGCCGATGATTATGTCTACCTGGCACCTAACCGCGTCAACCTGCAAATGGCGCAAGAACGCTATCCGGATATCCAGTTTATGGAAACACGGGAAATCGCCTAACGCCAGCCACATCTACTTAGCCATTCCTAGCCAGCCAGACATGTCTACTTCCATGCCGTCAGGCGTAATCAAGGCCTTATCTTTCAAGCAACCGTTTGCCTGGCTGATAGCGAACGGCTATCTGCTGGTCGATGACCGTACCTGGGGCACGCAATACCGTGGCCCGGTGCTCATCCATGCCAGCAAAGGCCTGTACGAGCAGTATTACCAGCACATCAGATTCAATACGGATGTCCCTATCCCGGACATCGATAAACTGCAATATGGTGGCGTCGTTGGCATCGCCAAACTGGTGTTGTGCTCTAAACCGGGTGAATTACCTGCAGGTATCAGCCGCGAGCAGCGCGCACATTTCGGCGGCGTGCATCATGACTATTTCGGCTTTTTATTTGAGCAGGCAAGGCCGCTACCGTTACTGCCTTGTGCGGGCAAGCTTGGCATCTTTGAACTGGATATAGACCAGTTACTGGCGGCCCCGCCCGCCGCGCAAGCCGAGTTGTTTTAACGCCCACCCGGCTTTGGAATAGGTTATCGACAGTACTTCATAGCCAAACGCATACCGAGACGAGGAATTCCAGATGAAAAATGCCTGCCCCTGCTATAGCGGTCAATCGTATGGGGATTGCTGCCAGCCCCTGCATCAAGGGCAAGCGGCACCGGATGCCGAACGACTGATGCGCTCACGTTATAGCGCTTATGCACTCAGGCTGCCAGACTATATTTTGCAAACCTGGCATGCAGATACTCGCCCCAAAAGCCTCACACAAGAAGATTTGGGTGGCATCAAATGGTTGAAATTGCAGGTGCTTTCACATGAACAGCCGGATGCAAATACGGCGTTTGTCAAATTTGTGGCGACATTCCAGAGCGGCAAACAGAAGAAAGAACTACTCAGCGAACATAGCCGTTTTAGCCGCGAAAGCGGGCAATGGCTTTATATGGATGGACAAGCCGGTTAACCTGACGCACATCAATAAAAAAAGCAGCGATTCCGCTGCTTTTTTATTTGCTAATGATTAAAGCCCCTGCTTCAGGCTTTCCATAATGAACGGGTCCAGGTCGCCATCCAGCACGCCTTGCGTATTACCGATCTCCACATTGGTACGCAGGTCTTTGATACGGCCCTGGTCCAGCACATAACTGCGGATCTGGTGACCCCAGCCGATATCGGTTTTGGCGTCTTCCAGTGCCTGCTTTTCTTCGTTACGCTTGCTCAGTTCCAGGTTATATAAAGCACCCTTCAGCATGTTCATCGCCTCTTCCTTGTTGCGATGTTGTGAGCGGTCATTCTGGCATTGCACAACCACACCGGTTGGCAGGTGGGTGATGCGCACCGCAGAGTCGGTTTTGTTGATGTGCTGGCCACCAGCACCACTGGCGCGGTAGGTATCGATACGCAGATCCGCCGGGTTGATCTCGATTTCAATCGAATCATCCACTTCCGGGAATATCTGCACACTGGCAAAACTGGTATGCCGTTTGGAGTTGGCGTCAAAAGGCGATTTGCGCACCAGCCTGTGCACGCCACTTTCGGTACGCAAGGTTCCAAACGCATAATCGCCGGTCACTTTGATCGACGCACCCTTAATGCCGGCGATATCGCCCTCCGACTCTTCCAGCACTTCGACCTTGAAACCTTTGCGCTCCACATAGCGTAAATACATGCGCAACAGCATGCCTGCCCAGTCTTGCGCCTCGGTACCGCCACTGCCGGACTGGAATTCGATAAAGCAGTTATTGGCATCCATAGGTTGCGAGAACATGCGCTTGAATTCCATCTCGGCGATGGTCGCTTCTATTTTTTGCGTGTCCGCTTCTACACTTAGCAGGGTGTCGTCATCATTTTCTTCACGCGCCATGTCAAACAGCTCACGGCTGTCAGACAATGACTGGTGAACGTCATCCAGCGTCATGACCACGTTTTCCAGCATGCGCTTTTCTTTACCCAGGTTTTGCGCTTTTTCCGCGTTGTCCCAGACCTTGGGATCTTCGAGCAGGCCGTTGACTTCCTCTAGGCGTTGTTGCTTGTTCTCGTAGTCAAAGATACCCCCGAAGGGCTTGGTGGCGTTGTGCCAGATCGCTGAGCGCATTGGCAATACTGTTCAGGTGTTCGGCTTCCATTTTTGAATAGTTTAGTTTATGAAAGCCGGCATTATACCGCAGCCGCGCATGTGATTCAGCGCCTCTAAATAAGCGGCACTGAATAAAGAATTCATATTTTTGTCACAAATACTGTCACAAAATAGTAAAATCACGGTCACAAAACCTTGTAACCGTCCGGGAGTCCTCAATGGCGCATGCCACCTTTGGCCGCATTATGGCTGCAATCAGCCCTAGAAACGATAACTATTTTGTACTGTTCAACCGTTTAGCCGACTGTGCTGTGCGTGGTTCCAAAGTGCTGGCCCTGATGGCCGCCGTCGTCGACCAGGCCGATTTCCATACCCACTTTGCTGAAATCCGCAAAATAGAATCCGAAGCCGACGAATACACAAAACAGATCCTCCTCTCCCTGCACAAGACCTTTATCACCCCATTTGACCGCCGTGAAATCCGTGAACTGGCCATGGCGCTGGACGATATCATCGACTACATGGAAGCGATTCCGCAAAGTGCGGAAATCTACGGCCATACCAAATTCACACCTGAAATGGTGGCACTTGCCCAGATCCTGTTACGCGCAGCCGAAAAAGTAAAAGATGCAGTACATATGCTGTCTGACATGAAAAATGCCGAGCGTATCTTGCGTACCTGTGAAGAAATCAGCACTATCGAAGGCGAAGCCGACCATATCATGCGCTCCGGCATGCACAGGCTGTTTGAAGAAGACCATGATGCGCGCACGCTGATCCGCTCCAAGCAATTGTATGACCTGTTTGAAGAAGCGGTGGACAGCTGCGAAGATGTTGCGGATGTCATCCATGGCGTCGTGTTGGAACGCATCTAAGGAAACGGCATGGATCACGTAATAATCGTCATGGCGGTGCTGGTACTGGTCGCCCTGATCTTCGATTTTATGAACGGCTTTCATGATGCCGCCAATTCGATCGCACTAATGGTCTCCACCCGCTTGCTGACCCCTCAAGCCGCCGTGATCTGGGCCGCTTTTTTCAATTTTGTCGCTTTCCTGTTCTTTGGTCTGCATGTGGCAGATACGGTAGGCAAAGGCATCATTGACCCTAACATCGTCAATAACACTGTGATCTTTGGCGCACTGTTCGGCGCGATCGCCTGGAACGTCATCACCTGGTGGTTCGGTATCCCCTCCTCATCCTCACACGCCCTGATTGGCGGGCTGATCGGTGCTGGCATGGCGCACTCAGGCACCAAAGGCGTGATCATAGGCAGCAAACTGATCAGTACCGGTATAGCGATCATATTGTCGCCGTTGTTTGGTATGTTGCTGGCACTGTTGCTCTCCATCGCCATCATGTGGGCGTTCCAGCGCTCCTCGCCTTACAAGATCGAAAGCCGCTTTAATAAAATGCAGTTTATTTCGTCTTCTTTGTTCAGCCTGGGACATGGCGCCAACGATGCGCAAAAAACCATGGGTATCATCACCGTACTGCTGTTTGCCAATGGCTACCTGCACGGTGATTTCCATGTGCCGTTCTGGGTGGTGATCGCCTGCCAGCTGGCGATGGGCCTGGGCACATTGTTTGGTGGCTGGCGCATAGTACGGACCATGGGCATGGGTATCACCAAGATACGCCCTACCGGTGGCTTTGCCGCGCAAACCTCTGGTTCCATCGCGCTATTCCTGGCTACCAGCCTGGGGATCCCGGTTTCAACCACCCACACCATCACCGGTGCGATTGTCGGCGTCGGACTATCCCGCCGCATGACCGCAGTGCGCTGGGGGCTGGCATCACGCATCGTATGGGCCTGGGTGCTGACTATCCCTTGCGCAGCCATCATGGCGGCGATTGCTTACCATATCGGTGAAAGCCTGCTGTAAGAAGTGTCACGAAAAAGAGGCGCCTAGTGCGCCTTTCTTACTTTAATTGCGCCTTTCGCAATTTTAGGGGCGCCTTTCTTATTTCAGACGCGCCTTTTTTATCTTTTGTCACATTTCTGTCATATTAAGTTTCTAAGATTCCCTCCATCGCAAAAAATAACACCACACACAGGAGTGTATAAATGAATACCCAGTTGTTCCGCAACACATTAATGGCTGCACTGATTGTGCAAGCATTCAGCTTTACCCACACAGCTGCCGCAGCGGACAAGATTATCAAGATCGACGGCTCAAGCACGGTATACCCGATCACCGAAGCGGTAGCTGAAGAATTCCAGCGTGCCAAAGGCATCAAAGTGACCGTGGGTGAATCCGGTACTGGTGGTGGTTTCAAGAAATTCTGCCGTGGCGAAACCGATATCTCCGATGCTTCACGCCCTATCACACAAAAAGAGATCGATGCGTGTAAAGAAGGTGGCGTACAGTTCATCGAGCTGCCAGTGGCTTTCGATGCGTTGACCGTCGTGGTGAACGGCAAGAATGACTGGGTCAAGCAACTGTCAGTTGCCGAGTTGAAAAAGATCTGGGAGCCTAACTCTTCAGTGAAAAACTGGAAGCAGGTCAATGCGACTTTCCCTGACAAGCCTCTGAACCTGTATGGCCCAGGTACTTCCTCAGGTACATTTGATTACTTTACTGAAGCGGTGAATGGCAAAGCCAAAGCCAGCCGTAAAGACTATACTCCATCAGAAGATGATAACGTGCTGGTACAAGGTGTTTCCGGTAACGTAGGCGGCCTGGCTTACTTTGGCCTGGCTTACTACCTCGAAAACGCCGACAAACTGAGAGCAGTGCCTATCGTTGCCAAAGAGGGTGCGAAACCGGTATTGCCCTCTGAAGCGACAGTAATGGATGGTACTTACCAGCCATTGGCGCGGCCTTTGTTCATCTATGTAAACGCGACATCCGCTGCGTTCAAACCGGAAATCAAGGCGTTTGTGAATTTCTACCTGGAAAACGCGCCTGAACTGGTCAAAGAAGTGAAATACGTTCCACTGCCAAAAGAAGACTACACAGCAGTAAGAGAGCACTTCAAGGCAATGAAACCAGGTACCGGTTTTAACGGTAGTTCAGAAGTCGGCATCAAGATTACCGACCTGTTGTCCCGAATCAAGTAATGGTAAAAAAGGGGCTCAGAAAGCCCCTTTTTTAGTCACTATTCAGCCCTCACTGCGGTTTATCCGCTAAAATTCGAACCCTGGCAGATCAAATACTTTTGATCTTAAATAAAGCTCAACACTATGGCGACTCAAGCAATGCAAGCTCCCGCGGAACTGCCCATCAGCCCCAGACTGGCTAAGAACATCCGTAGAAACGTGAAAGAACGGATTATTGAACTGATACTGATGATGGCGGCCCTGGTCGCAGTCGCCACCACATTTGCCATCGTCGGCGTATTACTTTACGAATCACTGAGTTTTTTCAAGACAGTCTCGGTGATCGAGTTTTTTACCGATACCGAGTGGACACCCCTGTTTGAAGATGCCCATTACGGCATCATGCCTCTGGTTTCCGGTACGCTGACCACCTCAGCCATCGCCCTGGCGGTTGCTGTGCCTATCGGGACCATTTCTGCCATTTTCCTGTCTGAATTCGCTACCCACAAAACGCGCGAGATCGTCAAACCTATCCTCGAATTGCTGGTAGGTGTGCCTACTGTGGTATTCGGTTATTTCGCGCTGTTCTTCGTGACCCCCCTGCTGCAAACCATCTACCCTGACCTGCCTAGCTTCAATATGCTGGGCGCAGGTATCGTGATGGGCATCATGATCATTCCCTACATTGCCTCACTGTCTGAAGATGCCATGCGTGCCGTACCCATGAGCATGCGTGAAGGTTCTTATGCCATGGGTGCAACACGTTTCCAGACTGCAGTGAAGGTGGTGACACCGGCTGCTGTCTCAGGCATTGTCGCTGCGTATATCCTGGCGATCTCCCGTGCAGTAGGTGAAACCATGGTGGTGGCGATCGCCGCGGGTCAGCAGCCAAACCTGACGTTCAACCCGTTGGAAAGCGCCGCGACCATCACTGCCTACATCGTGCAGGTAGCGATGGGTGATTTGCCGCACGGCAGCATCGGGTACCAGAGTATTTTCGCCGCCGGCCTGGTGTTGATGGTGATGACTTTGTCTTTCAACATCATTGGTCACTGGGTACGCAAGAGATACCGCGAGAATTACTGATTCTTCAGGCACTGCTTCGCAATACTGACATATAACAACGATACACTGCCGGTAGGCACGCTACCGGCTGATGCGGGAACAACACCACATGGAACATAGAGCTTCTGTAATTGAAAATCTGGGCGAAGTCCGCGCCATGATTAAACGCCACAAGCGTAACGACACCTTGTTTGCCACCCTTGGTTTGCTGTGTCTGATGCTGGGCCTGATGACACTGATGTTGCTGTTCTGGCAACTGATTGCAGATGGTTACCCGAAATTCAATCTGGATTTCCTGACTGAATTCCCATCCCGCCGTGCGGCGCGTGCCGGTTTGCTTTCAGCCTGGGTAGGTTCACTGCTGGTGATGACCGTCACTTTCCTGGCTGCGGTACCCGTCGGCGTTGCCGCCGGTTTGTACCTGGAAGAATATGCCCCGAAAAACTGGTTCACCGACCTGATTGAAATCAATGTGTCCAACCTGGCCGGTGTGCCTTCCATTATTTACGGTTTGCTGGCACTGGGCCTGTTTGTGTATATCCTTGGGTTTGGTCAAAGCATACTGACCGCTGGCCTGACCTTGGGCCTGTTGATCCTGCCTATCGTGATCGTGTCTACCCGTGAAGCGATACGCTCTATTCCGGTCTCTATACGCGAAGCCGCTTACGGCGTGGGCGCTACCAAATGGCAAGTGGTCTATGACCATGTATTCAAATACTCCTACGGCGGCATCCTGACGGGTGTGATCATTGGCATGTCCCGGGCCCTGGGTGAAACGGCGCCTATCATCACGATTGGTGCGCTGACTTTCATCGCCTTCCTGCCACCGTCACCGATCACACCTGAACCACCGTTCATTAATTTTGAGTGGCTGTCCTCCGGCTTTACGGTGATGCCGATTCAAATGTTTAACTGGCTGTCCCGCCCTGACCATGCATTCCACGTCAATGCGGCAGCAACAGGCGCGCTGATCATCGTCGTCACCTTGCTGATGAACGGTGGCGCCATCTGGTTACGCTACAAAATTCGTAAAAATATTAAATGGTAATGCCACACAAGATTTAGGAAACTTCATGGCCAACGTAACTACCCCGATTAAAGCTGAAGCACGCGATTTAAACTTCTTCTACAGCAACGGCGCCCGCGCACTCAAAGGCATTTCCATGCCTTTGTATGAAAACAAGATCACTGCACTGATTGGCCCTTCAGGCTGTGGAAAATCCACATTCCTGCGTTGCTTTAACCGTATGCACGACCTGTATCCTGGCAACAAATACCAGGGCCAGATCGTGATGCACCCTGATAACACCAATGTGCTCGATAGCGGCGTAGACCCGATCGAAGTGCGTATGCGCATCAGCATGGTGTTCCAGAAACCTAACCCGTTTCCTAAATCCATTTACGAGAACGTGGCTTACGGCCTGCGTGTGCGTGGCGAGAACAACAAGCGCATCATGGATGACAAGGTAGAAGAAGCACTGAAAGGCGCTGCTTTGTGGAATGAGGTCAAAGACCGCCTGCACGACCTGGCATTCAACCTGTCCGGTGGTCAGCAACAACGCTTGTGTATTGCCCGTGCCCTGGCGACAGACCCGGAAATCATGCTGTTCGACGAACCGACTTCCGCGCTGGACCCTATCGCCACTGCCAATATCGAAGAGTTGATGGTGGAATTGCGCAGCAAACTGACTATCCTGGTGGTGACCCATAACATGCAGCAAGCGGCGCGTGTGTCTGATTACACTGCTTATATGTACCTGGGCGAACTGATCGAGTATGACGATACCGACAGGATCTTCACCAACCCTGGCCGTAAAGAAACAGAGGATTACATCACCGGCAAGTTTGGTTAATCCTTTTCATCAATAAAAAACGCCGCAATCTGCGGCGTTTTTTATTGATCAGAACGATTTTAAGAGCACATCTAATCGAGGAATAACTATCAACATATATCCATAAGGTTGATGACTGAATCGTTATTTAGAAAGGTATGGGATGCTACCTGCAATATCCGTATCATCTATCAACTGGAAACGGCTTTCGCTACCCTCCTGCCTGGCTTTGGAGTAAGGCGCATATTCAGGATCATTGGCAAATGCGATTGCGGCTTCCTTGTCCGGAAACTGGATCAATGCGATCAATGTATTTTCCAGGGGCTTACCCTCAAGCACATCAATATTACCGCTGCGGCTTAAATACCTTCCACCGTGTTTTTCAGCGATCAGGTGAACATGCTTTGCATATTCAGGCACCCATTTATCGTCTTTAAGTAATACATCTGCAATTAAATATGCTGCCATTTTTCACTCCTTGGATGACTGGAAATAATAATGTAGTGCGCGTTTTAAATTTTATGGATTAAGCCATGAGAAATTTCACGAGAAATTCTATGAGAAACTAAAGACTGCCAAATTTTCGGCCAGCACTCAACAGTGTTCACCAGCGTGCGGCAGGTGTTGAGTAAACATACTAGATTTCTCCTGATATTATGGCCTGCATGAATGCAGGTCTGCCTGTATCTTGGCGCGCCTGCTGGCATGCGTCAAGTGGGCCAGGAAAGATTCCGGAAAATCAGCAGGGATGGCAGCAACACATCATGGTGCTGCCTGAATCATGCAGCAGCAGACGCTGCCAGCGGGAAATTAGCCAGCATCAGGCGTTCGTAGCATTCCAGCAGTTTTTTCGCCTGTGCCTCACTTGACCATACCTGCTCGACATAGCGTTTGCCTTGTTTGCCGACACGTTCACGCAACTGGTGATCGATCAGCAAGGTTTGTACCTGTTCGGCAAAATGCAACTCGTTATCCTGCGCAATCAAAGCGCCCTGCTCCTGGCGCAGGATGGAAGCAGTGCCCAGTTCGGCAATCGCGACCACCGGCGTTTCCTGGGCCATGGCTTCCAGCAATACCAGGCCTTGTGTCTCGCTCTTGGAAGCAAACACGAAAATATCTGCAGCGTGATAGGCGGCGTTGAGTCCAACAGCACGGTCCAGGTAACCCAGGAACATGACGTTTTGTTGCAGGCCGTTATCCTTGGCCATTTTCTTCAGCATGGCTTCTGCCGGGCCTTCGCCGGTGATGACCAGCAATACTTCCGGGTGGTCCTGGATCACCAGTGACAGCATTTCCAGCAAGAACTGGATATTTTTCTCATGGGCGACACGGCCAACGAACAGCAGCAACGGGCGTTGCGCCGGAATCTCATACTTGGCGCGGAACGCGGCGCCATCGCCAGGGACAAAGCGTGAAGCATCCAGCCCGGTCGGGATCACGGATACGGGTGTGGTCACGCCGTATTGCTGTAATACATCACGCATCTGTGCCGAAGGCGAAACCACTGTATCCACCTGCTGGCATTGTTTGCGCGACACCGATTGTGCGATTTTCACTGCCAGTTTGCGTGGCACCCATGGCAGGTAGTGGTGCATGTAATCCTCAAAGAAGGTATGGTAGGTTTCCACCACCGGCACCTGCAATTTCTTGGCGATCTTGAGACCGGCATAATGCGCGACAAACGGGGTATGGATATGCACCAGGTCATAATCGCCAGGATGCAGGCTGTCTATATAAGCCATCAGCGCAGACCACTTCATCAAGTAATCTTCCGGATCGAACACGATCTTGCGTGCATCTATGCGTGTGATCCACGCTTCATCACCGATTAAACTTTTCTCCAGGGAGTCGGCATACTGCGGTGCGATCAGGTGCACGCTATGCCCGTGGTCACGCAGGCTTTCTGCAAAAGTACGTATGCTGGTTGAAACGCCATTCACGCGCGGGAAATACACATCTGAAATCATTAAAATTTTCATGCACTGGTCCGCTCAATCGGTTCCGAATTAACAAAGCTCACATACTTTAACAAGGTTCTGTGATGCTTTTGTGACGAAAAACGCTTTCATATCAACGTCATACAACCGTCATTGATCTGTCATCTGAAGAGCGCAGAGTGCGCACATGCCAAAACGCATCCTCAAGTTATCGCTGTTCGTTTTCTTAATGATGGCCATGCCAAGTGAAGCGCATGCCTGGGGTTTGTATTCGCATGTCGCGTATACCCATAGCTGGCTGCAGACTCTGCCGCTATTGCCTTTGCCATGGCTGGGCGTTATGCGGCGTTACCCGACGCTGGTACTGGCGGGTGCCTGCCTGCCAGATCTCGCCGTCGTGTCGCGGACCTTTAACCACAGCCACGGCTGGGGCATAGGCCAGCAGTTACTGCATACCGATAATGACAGGCAGCTGGCGCTCGGCATAGGCTATAACATCCACTTGCTGACGGACGTGGTCGCCCACCAGCATTTTGTGCCTACTTTTGAAGCCAAATGGCAGCATGACAGCGTACTGACGCATGCGGCAGCGGAATGGGCGATGGATGCCTATCTGCAAACGACGGATATTCCGTCTCCCTCGAAACTATTGCGTATACATCGTAGCACCATTGTCGACACCCTCACTCAGGCCATGCAATGCGAGCCAGGTATTGTCAATAAAGCAGTATCGCGGTTAGCCGGTGCTGATCAGGCATTGCGATTGTCGCGCATCCCGCAATATCTGTTACGTCGTTACCGCAGGCTGGATAGCGAGTTTGAACACAAACTGGCGTATTACCGTGACCAGGTGACGCTGGCATTACAGGATCTGCCGCAGTTACTGAATGGCACATTTCCTTCCCTGCATGCAGAGCATGTCAACCTGGGCATGGAACAACTGGAGGACTGGCGCCAAAAATGCCTGCAAGATGCCAGGCTGCGCCCTACCCGCGCCATCAGCGCGTTCGAGCATTACCAACACCAGTGGTTTAACCAGCCTGATTGCTAGCGGGCAAATTAGCAAAGGTGCATTAAATAACTGGCGCTGACTTGAATCTATGCATGCCAGCGCCATCTAAAGAGTACCTTTATCCCGCCAAACAAAAATAATACATGCCGCCTCTACGCTTTCTGCTTACATTCACCGCGCTGGTCAGCGTTCTACATTACTACATAGGTTCACGTCTGCTTGCTTCCGTTGCATGGCCCGACTGGGTGTTATGGGCAGGCTGGAGCTTCCTGCTGATTTCCACACTGTTGCAACCTGTCGCCTTTATGGCCCGCCGCTTTCACAACCAGAAAGTGCGCGACACGACCAGCTGGATAGCAATGACGTTTATGGGTGTGTTCTCTTCGCTACTGGTGCTAACCCTGTTGCGTGATATTTTCCTGTTAATTGTCGCAGTCACGGACGCTTCGCATTTTTTCCGGGCGGATTTCCTGTCACTGGAAAAGCATACTGCTTTACTGGCGATTGCAGGTGCGTTGCTGATCAGCATCATAGGCTTCTTTAATGCGCGCAGACTGGCGACGGTCACCAAGATCAAAGTGCCTTTACGCAACCTGCCTGCCACGCTGGATGGTTTCCGTATCGTGCAGATCAGCGATATCCATGTCGGCCCTACCATCAAGCAGGGTTACCTTTCGCGTATTGTTAACCGGGTGAATGGCCTGCAAGCCGACCTGATTGCCATTACCGGCGACCTGGTGGATGGCAGGGTCAGCGAACTGGCTACACATACCCAGCCCCTGGCACAGTTAAATGCGCGCCATGGCAGTTTTTTTGTGACCGGTAATCATGAGTATTATTCCGGCGCGCTGGAATGGATACGTGAAATCCAGCGGTTGGGCATCCAAGTGTTGCTGAACGAGCATGTACAACTGTCACATGATGGCGCGACACTGGTTCTGGCCGGTGTCACAGACTATACCGCAGGTGCGTTCTATGACCATCACCGCAGCGACCCGCACGCGGCGATAGCCGGCGCACCCTCACATGCGCCAAAAATCCTGCTGGCGCACCAGCCACTGAGTGCAAAAGAGGCCGAGTCAGCAGGGTTTGACCTGCAACTATCCGGCCACACACATGGCGGCCAGTTCTGGCCTTGGAAATACCTGGTGCCGTTGCAACAGCCTTATGTCGCCGGCTTGCACCGCCTGAAAGATCTATGGGTTTATGTGAACCGGGGAACCGGCTACTGGGGACCACCCAACCGCTTTGGCTCGCCTTCTGAAATCACCTGCCTGACGCTGGTAGCGGCGGATTGATCAGTTTGATGGCATTAATATGCCATCAAAAACATGTCCACTATTGCGCTGGTGACCGACGCCGATAACCTATATCCGGCAGGTAGCTCGCCAGTATCAACAGTATCGCCAGGCCCAGGTAGACCGCCCGTAAAGGATAATCAGTGACGAAACTCGCAGTGGCTTTTTTCGCAGCCAGGGCTTGATAGAACTCCTCTTTATCCTGCCCTTTGATATAGCTGCCTTTAAACTCGCCCGCCAATTCTTTCAGGTAGTCCTCTTCAAGCTGTGACAGCATGCGGTCATACTCGGCATACGCCACCGGCGGGTCGGGTTCATCACTGCTGGGGTCTGCATAGGTCACACCCACAGCACCGGCATTGTTATTCTCGCTGACCGGCCAGTAACCCACCGGTTTATTGGCAGTGTTATAACGCTTGATCGCCACTTTCTGCGGACCGCCGACGCCAATGAACGTGAAAAACTCGCCAATCTGCACACCGCTTAAATCCTGCTTGATGGTCACGTTAACGCGTGGTGCTTCATCACCATCGGTAAAAAACAGCATTTGCGCGGGCTGGTTGAGTGCATCGTAAACATGCGTCGCTGCGTGCACAGAGAAGCTTAACCGGCTATTGCCTTTCCAGGCCATGCGCCACTCAAGGTGTTCGATACCATCGGTGATCACATCCAGGTTTTTGCAAACTTCCAGCGGGTTTTGCAGCATGGCCAGGTTATCAGAAGCAAATATCCCCAGGCTGAAATAGGTGCCGCATGGCGCCTTGTGCACCAGCTGTTTCATCAGGTGTTGCGTGTAAGCCATGCGGCTGACCTGTTGCTGGTTAAGCATTTCGTCTTCTGCATTCATGCTTTGTGATACATCGGCAATCATCAGATAATGCTGCACCTGCTGCCTGAGCTGTATGCTGGGTTTGACCAGTGCCAGCAGCATTAACACCAGGGCGAGCACGTACAACACCGGCTCGTAATATTGTTTCAGCCACTTCATCATTACGGCAATCCGATCGGCAGGTTGCTGAGTTCCATATGCGATTGATCCTTGGTGCCAGCCTGCATGCCGCGTGCCATCACCGAATGCAACAGGCTCAGGTTGAACTTGGCCGCCTTATCCGCAGGCTGCAAACGCAATGATTGCTCATAGGCGATTTTGGCCTGGGTGAATGCATAACGCGCTTCATCCTGGAATGAGCCATCCTCATTGACCGTACGCACCAGGCCGGACAAAAACAGGTTATTACCGATATTGAAATGAATATGTGGTAATTCGGCTTCAGGCGGGCCGACTTCCAGCAGTTGACCATAAGTCTGCACAGCATGTTTGTAATCGGCATGCTTGCCCTGGTCATAGGCCGCAGTGAAGCGCTGCAAATACGGGTATTCTTTATCTTTAATCAATGCACCGGTTTGAATCTGCTGATTCAAAGCCGTGAGTGATTGCAGCTGCCAGCCGAAATACAGCGCGCCTATGACTCCTGCCACGGTCACGCTGCCCCACAGCCAATTGGCTTTTTTTGCATGTGTTGCCATTAGTACATCCTTATATGTTTAATCATCACCAGACCAAGACCCAAGATCAGTGCCACAATGATCAAATCCTTGGCATAGTCGTGTCCGGGAATCATGATGGCGTATTGAATGACATTCTTTTCCTTGGCATCGATTTCGCGTAATGCAGATTCCAGAGCCGTCGCGTTATCTGCCTCAAATGCCTTGTACTTGATTTTCAGCGAGCGGAAAAAACGGTCCAGTGCAATCGCTTCCGGCAAGCGGTCTTCCTCGTAGACGTTGTCGCTGAAAATGCTGATGTCATCCGGTTCACGCAATACGATCCAGTACAAATTGAGTTTTTTACCGGTCAGCTGTTTCTGAATCTGGTATTTCACCCGCGGGCTTAATTTACCTGCGCCATCCGACAGCAATACAATGGCGCGCGAGCCGGTACTGGCAATATTCTCGAACAATGTCACCGCGTTGGTGATACCGGCGCCGATATTGGTCTGGTTCAGCGCCGGTCCTGTAGCTGCCTGGATAGCGGAGTGGATGCCATCACGGTTAGTGGTGATTTTCATGCCATACAGCGCAGAATTGGTGAAGCCGACCACACCCATCATGTCATCGGGACGGGAATCGATAAACGCGGTGATCAGGCGCCTGGCAGCCGCCGATTTGATTTCTGCTGCCCGCCCGCCGGTGCTTTGCCCGGCGAACGGATGATCCATACTGACACTGCGGTCTATCACGAACACACTTTGCGCGCCCTTGCCTACCTTTTGCTCCTGGTGGCTTTCACCCTGCGGCCCGGCCAGCGCCAGCACCAGGCATAACAACATGAGCGATGTTGCCGCTTTGACCAGGCGGCTGGCCGTGTCCGAAAAAGGATCCGCAGGCACCATTTGCAACCAGGAGTAAGATTGCGCATGCCGGCTTTTAAGCAAGAACGGGACTGCAACCACCGGCAACAGCAGCAGGAACCAGGGGTGTAACCAATGCATCAGATCCCCCGTTCGCTATCGCGCAACTGGCGCGTGAATACTTTACATTGCTGCAGGTAGCCAGCGGCATCCGTGACCTGACCGCTGTACAGCACTGCATTGGACTGGGCAAAAAACGCGTGGATCTCTTGTTCGAGCGACTTGAAGCCTGGTTGTTGCGCAACAAACTCGGGAATATGTTTTTCCAGCATTTGTTGGCCGAACCGTTGATTCAATGCATGCTGCACGATGAGGGCAGCCTGTTTTTTGCCTTCCGCAGTGGCGGGCAATTTTTTCAGTTGACGGTAAGCACGGGCAAAATGGCCTTTAACCAGCGGCAGCAAGGTCCAGTCGGCATTACGGTAAAGCAATACCAGCGCGCCAATAAGGGCCAGCAACAAACTCAAGACCAGTCCGCGTAACGGGGCTTCGGTGTTCAGCTGTGCCGGGCGGTATTGCGGAATCACGCTTTGCTTGGCCTGCCTTAACTGGTCCGGCAACTGCGCCACCAGCCAGAAGCGCCAGGAAGGTAATTCAACCTTGGCACCACTCTTGAATGCCAGATGCTCGGCCGGTAACTGCAATTGCACAGGTTTGCCACTGCTGGCAAAGACCTGGTAATCGAATACCAGGGTATAGAGTTTTTTGTCCCCTTTTGCCTGGCTATCGATTTGCAGTTGCCTGAGCTCAACACCATTGCGTTGCAGCCCTTTTAAGGGCAGGTTGCTGTTATCCAGTTCATCACTGGCTGCCACCGCAAGTTTTATTTTGCGCGTTAACACATCACCTATCTGTATACCGGCATAAGAAGGCGGATTCTGCACGCTGATTAGCTGTGCTGCCGCCGTTTGTGCCTGGACAGGTTGCGTGTCCGCCGGCTGCGTTTCAGCCAAGGCCTGGTTAGGCAACACACAAGCGATCAACCACCCTAAAAAAATCTGTTTCATCACCACACTCTAATGGATAAGTTGTTCAAAATAATCCGACAGCATGGACGCTTCAAAGCGCCCGTCCACATACAGTGGCCGGATATCAAACCGCGCAAACAGCTGGTCCAGTGCCTGTTTGCGTTGCTCGAACATCTCGGCAAATTGCGCGCGGATAGCTTTACGGAAGAAAATGGTTTTTTGCTCACCGGTTTCCGGGTCTTGCAGATTGCCGAAGCCGAAGCGCGGCAACCGCTGGTATTCCTGCGGGTCCCATAACACGATGGGAATCACCTGGTGGTTAGCCATCAGGTTCAGGCCATGCTCTATCAGTGCCAGTGACAGGTGAAAGTCTGAAATCCAGAATACCAGGCCTTTTTGCTGTCCCAGCAAACCTGCCGCCTCGACAATACCGCTGCCGTCACGCTGCGCATTACGGAAATCATCCATCTGGGCGATGGTGGCAAATGACTGGTGAGCATGATGGCCGGCAGACAGGCTCAGATGCGGAATGACTTGATGGTCGTAGCTGACCATGCCAAACAGGTCGCTGTTTTCATGCGCAGAACAGGCGATTGAAGCCGCTACCGCTTTCACCGTATCCAGCTTGCGTACTTGCCCCTGAAACTGCATGGAGCTGGACAAGTCGCATACGGCATAGAGCGGGGATGATGCTTCCTGCTTGAACACGCGTACCTGGATCTGCTCATACGGGTCACGCAGGCTCTGGCGCAGGTCCAGCCGCCGTGCATCTGGGTAATCCACCAGTGAAACATGTTTGCTGAATTCATCGCCCGGCCCACGCTGCAACCCCAGATGCTCACCCGTATGCACACTGGCTGAACGCCAGGGCACCTGATAGAAAAACGGTTGGGCGTCTTGTGGAATCATGCTGCTTTGGCCCGTGACGGCACGCTGACAGTCGCCAGGATCTGGTTAGTCAGATCGCGTGACAATTCGGTTCTGCGGCTTTCGAACATCGGGTTGAGCACCAGCCGGTGCGCGATGATTTCGTGGAACACTGCATGGATATCTTCAGGGAACAAACTGTCCCTATTCATCAGCCAGGCATGTACGCGCGCTGCTTTCAGCAACATGCCCATGCCGCGCGGGCTGGCACCGGTATGGATCAGGCGGTTGACATCGACACTATCGAGCTGGATGCCGAAGGCAGATGGTTTTTGTGTGGATTCCCACAAGTCCAGCGCATAATCTTCCAGCACGTCGCTGGAACGGATATGGCTTTGCAATATATCTGAAAACGCATTCAGCTGGTCATAGGCTAGCACGCCGCTATCGACTTGCTGCGTCAACCGTTCCGCATGCTGGAACTTGACATCGAACATCAGGGCTTTACGCAATGCACGGTCGTCCGGAATCTCGATCGGTATCTCCATCATAAAACGGTCACGTGCGGCAGACGGGATCTCGAAAGTTTCATTTTTCTCGACCTGGTTCCGGTCAGCGAAGACCAGCATATGCGGCAGGCGGTATTCTTTTTTGAACGCGCCGATATGGCGCTCTGCCATCACCCGCAACATCAAAGCGTGCACTTGTGGCCTGGCGCGATTGATCTCGTTAAAGAAAAACACCGATAACTGCTCACCGGCACGCAATAAAGGCCCTTCCTCCACTTTCGGGCGGCCATCTTCGCCGAGGAAAGTATGGTAGATCAGATCGTTAGGCATCAAGTCGACCGTGCCTTCGATACGCTCATAAGCGCCTCCCAGGCCGCGGGCGATTGATTGCAACAGGGTAGTCTTGCCGACACCTACGCCACCTTCCAGCAACACATGGCCTCGGGCAAAAATGGCGATATTGATTGCACGTATCGCCTTGTCCTGGCCAACCACTACTTTCTTCACTTCGTTTTCGAGCTTCAGCGCATGGTCGCGCCATTCGGTCAATTGTGTTTCGATTGATGCGGATGTCATGTTTATCCCTTGTTAACAGATTCAGGCGGGGCTATGATGCCAAAATAACTTCTGGAAAAGCGGGTTCAGAATAACTGGTTGCAATTTAACGGATGTCACGTTAATATGCAGACAGGTCTGTTCACTTTTTTCTAGTCTACTGCAGCCAACGAAATAAAAGCAAGAAGATTTTTAGGGGTCACCGGCGTGAACGTATTAGCGATTGTGAACAAGATTGGAAAGCGTTATGCGCGTAGTGTAAAAACTTACGCAATGTACGCGCTTTGGAGAATTGGGCTAAAGCAATGGTGCAGGCATGCCCCGCTCTACCAGCTGCGCCGCCAGTTAGTCAGCTGGAACACACAGCGCTTGAACACCATGGGTGCGGCGGCCGCGTTGAACATGCAGGATATCTCGCATATCCGGCAGTTGATAGAACAAGCGCAGAAAAAAGCAAAAACGGAAATATCACCTACCCTGCTGGACCAGTGGTTTTTCCAGGCGATAGGGGCAATTCGGGTGCAATCACAAACCGGGGCAGATGCGGCCTGGCACTTGTTTGACCAGTCAGTACATGAACAGTTGGGCGGGCAGTCATTCAGCCGCTCATTGTCACTTGGCCTGATGGTCACCTTGAGTGTGGTATGGATGAGTATGGTAACGCCGATTCAACCGCCGGCGTACACAGATGCCTCCCCGCTAATGGAAGAAGCACCATATGAGTCAGGCAAAACCGCTGATCCTGTCACCCTCAGCTTGTTCAACCTGGCTTACCAGAAAATGCAGAACGGCAGTTGCCAGTTACCGCAGGCGGCGATGCTGCCGGATGCGCAACGCCAGGCATTTATTATGTTTGTGACAAAAGGCAAGGTAGATGTTGATCGTGTGGAACAGTTGCGGCAAGCGCTGGGTTACGTGAGTTGCTTGTACCCACAAGAGCTCATGCATCCGCAAGCGCTCATGCATGCACAAGGACGCGAACGTTTATAAAAAGACCATCAGCAAACAAAATCGGGATATCCCATCGATTGGGAAAAAGGATAAGTGATGAATATGCGAGAGAAAATATTAACCATAGCCAGTAGCCTGTTTGATACCAGAGGTATCCAGGCTTCCGGTGTGGATACCATCATCATGGAAGCGGGCGTCGCCAAAGCAACGCTATACAAACATTTCCCCAGCAAGAATCAGTTGATTACCGCCTATCTGCGCGAAAAATCTGACAAATTCTATGGCTGGCTGAATGACCAGCTTGCTTCCAGGAAGAGTGAATCGATTGAGCTGCTTATCCAGTTGTGTGAGCTGCTCGAACAGTGGATCACGCAGCCGGAATTCCATGGACTGCCCTTCCATATCGCTGCGGTGGAATTCCCTGATCCGAAACACCCGATTAACCAGTACTCGGCGGTACTTTCAGTTGAACTGCAAACCTACCTGTGCAAAATTGCGCGCAATGCAGGCGCTAAAGACCCGGAAGCCCTTGGCCAGCAATTGACCATTCTATTTGAAGGTGCTGCACTGGTAGAACGCCTGACACCCAATACCGGCGCTGCGACACGTGCAAAACTGGCAGCGATCACCCTGGTGCATAACGCTACTTGATCCAGATAAAAGACCTATGTGCTCACTTTATGCACATAGGTTTCCTACTCAACCTTCTCTTATAGGCGATATTTTTTTACAAGCGGTGATTCCATCTTAAACCGAATTTGCCCCTCATTCGCCTACCTTTGCGCACTGCCTCCAGCACCCCTTACTGATTCCGGTACTCGCCTATTAAGCACTCCGCTTATAGCCTAAGTAGCCTAAGTTACTTTTCAACTACCTTTAATTACATTTCGCAAGAACCTCAGAAACGCAACTGCTTGAAATTCTTTCGATTCAAGCTGAATGATTCCTTACGTTTTACGGATTTATCATTACGAGCAAGTGTTTAAAACTCATGTCGAAATAGCTAACGCAATTAATTTACCAAATGGTAATAAATATATTGACAACCCAATATAGCTTCTTTATTATTTATTTACCGTTTGGTATTAAATATAAAATGATCAATCTAATAAAGGAATTTTTATGAGTACAACACAGCAACGTATTGCTTTTATCACAGGCGCAAACCGCGGTATCGGCTTTGAAACCGCCAGGCATTTAGGTGAACAAGGAATCAAGGTGATTATTGGGGCACGTGATGAGGCTAAAGGACTGGAAGCCGTCGCGCAATTAAAAGCTGAGGGTGTTGCTGCAGAGTACCTGCACTACGATGCGGCTTCAGCAAACTCACCGCTTGCGGTGGCTGAAGCCTTGCAATCCCGTTTTGGCAGACTTGATATCCTGATCAACAATGCCGGGATACTGAAAGAAGAGTTGATCGGCCAGAACAATACGCTGACAGTGAACCAAGATACGCTTAAAGAGACTTTTGAAGCAAATTTCTTCGCCGTAATAGCGCTGACCCAGGCCTTGTTACCCTTATTGCAACAATCAACCGCAGGCCGTATCGTTAACCTGTCCAGCATTCTCGGTTCGCAAACATTGCATAGCACGCCTGACTCCCCTATCGATGTGGCAAAAGGCCTGGCCTATAACGCCTCAAAAACGGCATTGAATATGTTCACCATTCATCTGGCCCATGCGCTCAAAAACAGTCGGATTAAAGTCAATTCCGCACATCCGGGCTGGGTGAAAACGGAGTTGGGCGGCCCTGACGCACCTATGGAAATCAGTGACAGCTGGAAGACTTCGGTCAGATTGGCGACATTGGATGATAACGGGCCTAACGGCGGTTATTTCCATGAAGATCAGGCTTTGCCATGGTAGGCACGGATACGCGGATAGTTTTCAAGCGTAAGTTGCTGTTCGCAGCGCTGATGTCTCTGGTGACTGTGAATATTGTGAGCTTGTCCATCCTGCTCATCCATCATGTACCGATGGCGCTGCTATTTGAAAAGTGGCTGACCAGCATAACCGTAGCCTGGCCCATCGTGTTTATCAGTATTCTGCTGATTGCGCCGTGGCTGCTTAGGCTGACAGAGTGGCTGGTAAAAGACCAAGGCTAGTCACGGCTCTTCGTAAAGAGTGAGGCAGAGCTGCCATCACTGGCAGACCTGCTCGCAGAGATCTGCGGGCAGGTTAGAAAGGCTTGCGTGGTTCCAGGTGACGGAAAATGATACGGCCTTTGTCCATATCGTAAGGTGACATCTCAATCGTGATCTTGTCGCCCGCCAGAATACGGATTTTATGTTTACGCATCTTGCCGCCAGTATACGCGATCAGTTCATGACCGTTATCCAGTTTTACCCGGTAGCGCGCGTCCGGCAGAATTTCGGTGACTGCGCCTTGCATTTCAATTAACTCTTCTTTTGCCATTCAGCATCCTTTAAAATAAAAAAAGCCCGGAATTCCGGGCCCTTTTCCGGAGGCCGGTTAACCAGCCTTGCGGACGTGCAATGAATTATTCAATGATTTGAATATTTGCAGCTTGTTTGCCTTTAGGGCCAGTAGCTACTTCAAAGCTAACGCGTTGGTTTTCTTTCAAAGTTTTGAAACCTGCAGATTGAATTGCAGAAAAATGTGCGAATAAATCTTCGCCGCCGTTGTCAGGCGTGATGAAACCAAAACCTTTTGAGTCGTTAAACCATTTAACAGAACCTGTTACCATAATAAATCCTTGAGTGAAAATTAATAATTTGGACTAATGCCCATAACGAGGATCAAGATGGCGGGAAGTAACGATACACCAAAAGATAGAACCATAGAACAACGACACTACTTGAACTTCGTGAGGGCACACTATGCACTTAATCTTGGATAATGGCAACAAGAATTTAATAAACGGCCTAAAAATCAAAAAAAACCATTAGATTTAAAGGCCTACAGCCTGCAAAGTGGGATTCAGAGCGCTAAAAACCCGATAAATTGCATGACTTTACCCGTTTATTCCAATTTGTTTAACAATTCAAACAGTCGCTGATCCTCACAGTGCGCGACATTAAAGCGTAGCCATGAAGATGGCTCCTGGTATGGCCTGAACAGGTTACCCGGTGCGAGCATGATATTTTGTCTGGAAGCCAGCGTCGCTACTTCAGCGGCGCTGCGCTCATTGGCAAGTTGCGCCCATACAAACATGCCGCCGGCAGGTTCGGCATGAATATTTAAACCGCATGCTTCCAGGCTACGAATCACCTGCCCTCTTTTAATCTCCAGCCGTGTGCGTATTTTTTCCATATGTTTACGATAGCGGCCTTCGACAAGTATCTGGTACATCACGCGCTGGTTGACCTCCGAGGTGGTTAATCCTGTGAGCAATTTCAGGTCCAGCAAGCGCATCGCCAGTTCAGGATGGCATGCCACAAACCCTACCCGCATGCTGGCTGAAATGGTTTTGGAATAGCTGCTGACGTATATCACGCGCTTGAGCTGATCCAGTGCTGCCAGGCGCGGAGCATGCTGCATATGGAAATCGCCATAGATATCATCTTCAACTATATATAAGCCAGACTTCTCTGCCAGCTGTAATATCTTGTGGGCGATCGCCATGCTGGTACTGGTACCTGTCGGGTTATGCAATACCGTGTTAGTAAAAAACAGTTTGGGTTTATAGGTTTCCAGATGCTGCTGCAGAACGGTAACATCGGGGCCATTCACCAGGCGCGGCACGCCTACCAGCCTGGCACCCAGCGACTTCAGGTAGCCAAACAGGGTGTAATAACCGGGGTCATCCACCAGTACCACATCACCAGGCTGAATAAACAGCCTGGCAACCAGATCAAGACCATGCGACGCCCCATTGGTCATGATGATCTGCTGTGCATCGGCGTGTATACCGGCATCTGCCAGATTCTTCTGTGCAAGCTGCTGACGCAGTGGCAGATAGCCGCTGATATCACCATACGCGGTCAGGAATTTCCCCGGTTTACGCGAAAGCTCATGCAGGCTTTTTTGAATCACTTTCTCATCCAGCCAGTCACCGGGCAACCAGCCACATCCGGGACGCACTACATCCGGCACATCCCTGAACGTGTTATGTAATAACCAAAGCACATCATCGGCACGTTCAAGAAAGGTGGACTGCGGAGACGTTGCTTCCGCTGCTGGAAGTGATGCGACATAAAAGCCCGAGCCGCGTCTAGATATCAGGTAACCCAGCGCCACCAGGCGATCATAAGCATCGACGACGGTGAACCTGCTGATACCATGCTGCACGGCAAAATCGCGTATGGACGGCAAGCGTGAGCCGGCGCGTAGTACCCGCTGCTCGACCAGATGTTGAATGCCTGACACTACCTGCTCAACGAGAGGGAGTGTGTCTAACGGGTTCAAGGTGATGAGTGCTTGTGTAACTGGCATGGTGACAGACCCTGTACAGTGCTTGAAATTGTTTTATCAATTGTATATGTAGTGTACAGGTCACCAGACCTACCATGCTAGAAAATTCGAGATATGAACTGCATGAAAAAATTATTGTTTACTTTTATCGCAGCAAGCGTGATTTCACTGATGCTGAATACTGCCAAGTCTTCGGATATTAAGTCTGAGCAGTCCGCAAAGCCGCATAGTGTTAGCCAGCAATCACTGTGCATTGATAATTTACACGCCGGAAACCTGTGTACCGACCCATCATCGCAGCAGAAAACCGTACTGGTCAGAGGGCAGCTCCTGCCGCTTTAGGATTGCAAAATGTATATCCCAAAACATTTTTCGGAAACAGACAATCAAGCGTTGCATCACATCATGCATGCATATCCGTTAGCCACATTGATCTCACTGTCGCCTGACGGTGTGCAGGCCAACCATCTTCCATTGCACTTTACAAAAAAAGAAGGAATGCCCGGCACCTTACGTGGTCACGTTGCCAGGGCAAACCCGCTATGGAAAGAGAGTCCGCCTGACAGTGAAGTGCTGGCGATTTTCCATGGTCCGAATGCGTATATCTCACCCTCCTGGTATCCGACCAAAGAAAAAACCGGCATGGTAGTACCGACATGGAATTATGTGGTGGTTCACGCGCATGGCAAACTGAAAGTGATTGAAGATGCCCTCTGGTTACGCAAACACCTTGACCAACTGACAGCACAGCATGAAGTCGGATTCGGGCAACCATGGCAAGTGGCCGATGCACCGGCAGACTTCACTGAAAAACTGATCAAGGCCGTGGTCGGTATTGAAATAGAAATCGTGCGGCTGATCGGTAAAAGCAAAGTCAGCCAGAATCAACCGCAGGAAAACCAAACTGGTGTTATCCAGGGGTTACGTCAACGTGGTACAGAACGAGAGCAGGCGATGGTTTCTGTGATTGAAAGTACTCTTGGTTTGTGAAACTCAATTTCCCAACACTGACACAATGCTTTTTTAAGTAACACCCGCAGAAGTTCACCAAATAAAAACGGATGCAGCTGCATCCGTTTTATTTAAGCTATATGGAAATGAAGGCTAATCTAGAACAAAGGCGAATATAGTGCCACCAATACATATCCTACTGCTGCCCCTGCTAAAACATCACTCGGGTAATGCAGGCCAAGCACCACACGCGACATGCCAACCAACACCACAAACGGGTAAATGATAGGAAACAGTTGCGGGTAATGTTGCACCGCCACCATACCGAAAGCCACTGCATGCAAGGTGTGACCGGAAGGGAAACTGAAGTAATCCAGTGGCGTACCGCTCAACAGCACATCCTGGCGTACCTGGAATGGCCGCGGACGACTGGTGCGGTGCTTCAGCCATTTGTAAACCAGGGTACCACTCAGGCCTACAGTGAGCATTTGCAGGCAAACATATAAACCGTGTTGCCCCTGCGTAACCGCGATCACCATCATCAGCAGGTACCAGAACATGCCATCGCCCATGCGCGAGATGGCGCGGAAGAAGTGGCGTATCAGTCTGTATTGTCCGGTATGGCTGACTTTGACACACAAGCGGCTATCCACCGATTGCACCCATCCCAGAGTTTGTTGTAATTTAAGCATCCCAGGTCCTTTCCGGGGTTTTGCCCCGTCTATGCTTTTTGGGTAAGCATAGTGTGACCTGGTTGCTTGAAATTATCGTGAAGGATTCGTGAAGTTAATGTGACTTGAATCAGGTATAACCATAGTTATTTCCACAGCACTCGGTAGACAAAACCCGGGAATGAAAATACCAGGAACAGGCAGAAAGTGATACTGTAAAACTCCCAGCCTTGTGGCCAGACCTGGCCCATGACCAGACGCTCGACAAAATAGGCAATGACCAGTGTAATAAAATAAGCCGGCAGCACGGCGGCAAAGCGCTGCCACAAGTGACTGATATTGCCGGCGATACCCAGCCACTTATCCGAGATCCAGCAGAGGTTGGCCATAAACAGCATCAACACCAGGTATAACAGCTTGGTTAACATTATTGCAGACTCATCAGCAGGCTACGGCCACAAACGCTGAGCAGGATTTCCGGGAACAGGCCCAGGCCCAGCAATGCCAGCGAATGTACGCTGAGGATAAAACGCATATCCACCGGTGAAGTCAGCGGTGCATGACTTGCAGGCGCATCAAAATACATTTTGCGCACGATATTCAGATAGTAGAAAGCGCCTATGACCGCCATCAATACCGCCAGCACCACCTGCCAGGTAAAGCCAGCCTGCCATGCCGCCTGCAACACTGTGAATTTGGCATAGAAGCCAATGGTAGGCGGAATCCCTGCCATGCTGAACATGATGATCAGCATCAGGAATGCAAACCATGGATGGCGCTGGTTCAGGCCCTTCAGGTCGTCGATCTGTTCTGCTTCAAAGCCCTGGCGGCTCAGTAACAGGATAACGCCGAAGCCGGCAATGACGGTCAGCACATATGTACTCAGGTAGAAAAAGCTGGAAGCAAAACCGTTAGCGTTCGCGCTCATCATGCCGAACATGATATAGCCTACATGCGAGATCGTAGAATACGCCAGCATACGCTTGAGGTTGGTTTGCACGATGGCAATGAAGTTACCAATGATCACTGAAAGTACTGCCATCAGCATCAGCATATCCTGCCAGTCCTGCGCCAGAGGATGCAGGCCTTGAACCAGCAAGCGCACGGTCATCGCATACGCAGCCAGCTTTGGCACAGAGCCGATCAGCAATGTCATTGGTGTTGGCGAACCCTGATAGACATCCGGCACCCACATCTGGAATGGCACCGCGCCAAACTTGAAGGCAATACCCGACACCAGGAACACCACACCCATGATCAGTACCGGGCTCTTGTTCTGCTGCATGATGCTGTTGGCGATATCACTCACATCCAGGCTGCCGGTCATCCCGTAAATCATGCTCATGCCGTACAGCAACATACCTGAGGCCAGCGCACCCAGCACAAAATACTTCATTGCCGCTTCAGAAGCTTTAGGATTATCGCGGTCAAACGCCACCAGTGAATACAGGCACAATGACAGCAACTCAAGGCCAATATAGATAATCAGCAGATTATGGCCGGACACCATCATCATCATGCCCAGCAGGCCAAATAGCACCATGGCATAAAACTCACCGCGGTAAAGGTTGCGGTCTTGCAGGTATTTGCGGCTGTAGACAAAAATCAGCGAGGTTCCCAGATACATCATCATTTTGATGACGTCAGACAAGGTATCGTCGATAAACATATGCGAGAACGCAAAACCGACCGCTGGCGTATGGGTTTTGAAAGTAAAAAATGCCGCTGCAAACAGCGTGAACTGGCTCAAGCCATAAATAATGGAACGGTTTTGCGGCAGGATGAATAAATCCAGCAACAAAATAAACATGGCCATACCCAACAGAACAAGTTCCGGCAACAGGGTGAGCAAATCGAATTGCATATTATCCATTTTCTAAATCCTGCCTTAATAGCCAGTGACCGGCAATTTCGAAATCGCCATATGTTTCAGGAATTCGCTACTGGTGGCTTGCATCACTTCGGTAATGGCTTGCGGATAGACACCAAAGCCAATCACCAGGATTGCCAGAATGCCCAGGATCAGGAATTCGCGCTTATTGAGATCCGTCAGTTCGGCCACATGGTTGTTGGCGACATCACCAAAAAATACGCGTTTGGTCATCCACAAGGTATAAGCCGCCCCGAAGATCAACGTTGTGGCAGCAAAGAAGCCGACCCAGAAATTGAATTTCACTGCCGCCAGGATCACCATGAATTCACCTACGAATCCTGAAGTACCTGGCAGACCACTGTTCGCCATCGCAAACAGCACGGCAAACCCGGCGAACACCGGCATTTTATTGACCACACCACCGTAAGCCGAAATCTCACGGCTATGAACGCGGTCGTAAAGCACACCTACGCTGAGGAACATGGCAGAAGAAATAAAGCCGTGCGAGATCATCTGCACCACTGCGCCTTCCAGCGCCAGCTGGCCAAACATAAAGAAACCCAGGGTCACAAACCCCATGTGCGAGATTGAGGAATACGCAATCAGCTTCTTCATATCGGTTTGCACCAGGGCAACCAACGCGATGTACACCACCGCGATCAGTGATAACACGATCATCGCGGTACTGAAATAATGGGACGCATCCGGCGCAATCGGCATGGCAAAACGCAGGAAACTGTAACCACCCAGCTTTAGCGCAATCGCCGCCAGTACCACAGAACCACCGGTAGGCGCCTCCACGTGTGCATCCGGCAACCAGGTATGTACCGGCCACATCGGGATCTTGACCGCGAATGCCATGAAGAAGGCGATAAAGATATAAATCTGGGCCTGCATGCTTAATGGCAACAGGTAATAATCAGCCAGTTCAAAGCTGCCAGTCTGGTGATACAGGTGGATAAACGCCACCAGCATCAACAATGAACCTAAGAAGGTATACAGGAAGAATTTGACTGTCGCGTATACACGGTTAGGACCACCCCAAATACCGATCACCAGGAACATAGGAATCAGCATCGCTTCCCAGAACACATAGTAGAGCATGGCATCCAGCGCCGTGAACACCCCTATCATGATGCCGCTCATGATCAGGAACGCCGCCATATATTGCGCAACATGCTTGGTGATTACTTCCCAGGCTGCCAGCACGACAATCACAGTGGTAAAGCTGGTCAGTAATACCAATGGCATGGAAAATCCATCGATACCCAGATGGTAATGGATATTGAACGCCGGGATCCAAGGCAGTAACTCTTCAAACTGGAAGAAGCCATCTTGCACATCAAACAAGGTGTACAGCGGCACAGTCACCAGGAAGCTGACCAGGCTGCCAGCCAATGCCAGCCAGCGTGTCAGCGTCGCTTTGTGGTCCCCACCCAGCAGCAATACCAGCACGCCGGATAACACCGGCAGCCAGATGGCAAGGCTTAACCATGAAATACTTGTGAGATCGGCTTGCATCATTAATTAATTTTTATAAAGAAAGTCATGAGAAGGAATACGCCAATGATCATGGTAAAAGCGTAGTGGTAAATTAAACCTGATTGCACATTGCGCAGCTTGGCAGCGATCCTGCCCATGGTTTTGGCGGTACCATTGACCATGGCACCATCAATGAGGGTGATATCACCAAACCGCCATAGCATGCGACCTAGGCAACGCGAACCACCGGCAAAGAACTTCTCGTTAAAACTGTCGAAACCGTATTTGTTTTCCAGTATGCGGTAAACCAGGTCCAAGCGCTGCTTGATTGCTGCAGGGATATCCGGGCGTTTCATGTAGAAGAACCATGACAGCAATACACCGGAAGCAGCCAGGATAAACGGCAGGCTGGCAAACCCATGTATGGCCATGCCAGCGGGGCTATGCATAAACTCGTGATAATGATGTGTCAGGTGCTCCATGGCAGGATGCGCTTCCGGATTCACGAAAATCACGTTTTTGAAGAAATCACCGAACACCATGGGTTCCAGCGCGAAATAACCAATCACCAGTGATGGGATCGCCAGCAATACCAAGGGCAGCGTCACCACCCAGCCAGGCTCATGTGGATCGTCATTCGGGCCCAGGCCATGATGATGTGCATCGTCCTGGGAGTGACTGTGATCGTCGTGATGGCCCTCTGCATGCGCAGCATGGCTGTGCGTATCAGCATGACTCTGCGTAGCGGCATGACTATTGTCATCATGTGCATGCGCTGCATGACGCCATTTCTCTTCACCGTGGAATACCAGGAAATACAGGCGGAAAGAATAGAATGCCGTGACAAACACACCGACGATCACCGCAAAATAGGCAAAGCCGCTGCCCGGGATATGCGATAACTCGACTGCTTCGATGATGCTGTCCTTAGAGTAAAAGCCGGAGAAAAATGGTGTGCCTATCAATGCCAGAGAACCGATCAGCGAAGTGATCCAGGTGATGGGCAAGTATTTTTTCAGATTACCCATATTGCGGATATCCTGGTCGTGATGCATACCCATAATCACGGAACCCGCCCCCAGGAACAGCAAGGCTTTAAAGAAAGCATGTGTCATCAGGTGGAAAATCGCCACGGAATAGGCCGAAGCACCCAGCGCGACCGTCATATAACCGAGCTGTGACAAGGTGGAATATGCCACCACGCGTTTGATATCGTTCTGGATGATACCCAGGAAACCCATGAACAACGCAGTGATTGCACCAATGATGATAATGACAGACAACGCTGTGGTTGACAGCTCGTATAGCGGCGACATACGTGCCACCATGAAAATACCGGCCGTCACCATGGTCGCCGCGTGGATCAGTGCGGAAATAGGCGTTGGGCCTTCCATGGAATCTGGCAGCCATACATGTAGCGGCACCTGCGCCGATTTACCCATGGCGCCGACAAACAGCAACAGACAGGTGACTGTCATCAGCGACCAGGAAGTGCTGCCTAGGATATTCACCTGGGCATCCGCCAGTGACGGTGCGCGTTCGAACACGGTGGCGTAATCCACACTGCCGAAGTAATACAGTACCATGCCTATACCCAGCAGGAAACCGAAGTCCCCTACCCTGTTCACCAGGAAAGCCTTGAGGTTGGCATAAATCGCCGTCGGGCGCGTGAACCAGAAACCGATCAGCAGGTAAGACACCAGGCCTACGGCTTCCCAGCCGAAAAACAGCTGCATGAAGTTATTGCTCATGACCAGCATCAGCATTGAGAAAGTAAACAGCGAGATATAACTGAAGAAGCGGCTGTAGCCAGGATCCTCTTCCATATAGCCTATGGTATACACGTGCACCATCAGCGAAACGAAAGTCACGACCACCATCATCATGGCGCTCAGGTTATCAATCAGGAATCCCACTTCAAAATGGATATCGCCGGAATCCAGCCAGGTATATACCGCTTCATTCAGCGTGAAGCCATCTAGTGTCTGGCTGAACACATGTGCAGATAAAGCAAACGCAGCGCCCACGCCAATAATGGTAAGCGTATGTGCAGCCCAGCGCGGCAGGTGATTGCGGAACAGGCCGACAATGGCTGCCGACAGCAGCGGCAGCAACGGAATCAATATCAGGATTTGTTTTATTGTCATTCCATTAACCTTTTAACTGATCCAGATCATCGACGTTGATGGTGCGCAGGTTGCGGAACAGAACCACCAGGATCGCAAGGCCGATCGCAGACTCAGCCGCAGCCACCGTCAGGATGAAAAATACAAATACCTGGCCGGCGATATCGTTGAGGTAATGCGAGAACGCAATAAAATTCAGGTTCACTGCCAGCAGCATCAGTTCGATCGCCATCAGCAGGATGATGACGTTTTTACGGTTGAGGAAGATACCGATCACGCTGATGGCAAACATCAGTGCGCCCAGGATCAGGTAATGAGACAAGCCGACCATGATTATCTTTTCTCCTCTGTCGCCGGTGCGGGTGCAGGCTCTGGCGGCTCTACTTCGGCAGGCATGGAAACAATACGCAACCGGTCGTTACGCTTCACTTTCACCTGCTCGGACGGGTTCATGGATTTATTATCCTGACGTTCACGCAGGGTCATGACAATGGCGGCGATCATGGCGACCAGCAGCACCACGGCAGCCAGCTCGAACGGCAGCAGGTAATCGGTATACAGCACCTTGCCCAATGCAGCGGTATTGCTGTAATTGGCCGGTAATTCCACTGCCTGGCTGGGTTGCAGGTTTTTGTCTGCCAGCACCAGGGTCATTTCAACCACCATCAGCAGGCCGATGAAACCGGCCATGGGCAGGTATTCCCAGAAGCCTTCACGCAGTTTGTCCAGGTTGATATCCAGCATCATCACCACAAACAGGAACAGCACCATCACCGCGCCTACATAGACCAGGATCAGTGCGATGGCAAGGAACTCGGCTTCCAGCAACAGCCAGATACCGGCGGCGGTAAAAAACGCCAATACCAGGAACAAGGCGGCATGCACCGGGTTACGGGTGGTGATCACGCGGATGCCGGAGAACAGCAAAATAGCTGCCAGCACATAAAAAACAATATCAGTAAATACCATGGTCTTTTCCTAGCCGCTGTTAGCGATAAGCCTTGTCCTGGGTGCGGTCGGCAGCAATCTGTGCCTCATATTTATCGCCCACTTCCAGCAACATTTCTTTGGTATAGATGAGGTCGCCACGCTTCTCACCGTGATAATCAAAAATACGGGTTTCCACAATGCTGTCCACCGGGCAGGATTCTTCACAAAAACCACAGAAAATACACTTGGTCAGGTCAATATCGTAGCGGGTAGTACGGCGGCTACCGTCATCACGCTGGTCTGATTCAATGGTGATCGCCATCGCCGGGCAGACTGCTTCGCACAGTTTGCATGCGATGCAGCGCTCTTCACCGTTTGGGTAACGGCGCAAAGCGTGCAAGCCACGGAAGCGGTTCGATTGCGGTGTACGCTCTTCCGGGTACTGGATGGTGATCTTCTTGGCAAAGAAATAGCGTCCGGTCAGAGCCATGCCTTTCAGCATTTCCCATAACATCAAACTGCCCAATGTACTTTTAATCGCGTTCAACATGGTAAGGTTTCCAAATTCTTTGTCCGTACATCCTGTTAATGGAACAGGTACGCCCACTGGGTCTGCATCATGGCGGCAACGACGACAATCCACACCAGCGTGATCGGAATAAATACTTTCCAGCCCAGACGCATGATCTGGTCATAACGGTAACGCGGGAAGGTCGCGCGGAACCACAGGAACAGGAATAACAGGAAAGCGACTTTTGCCAGCAGCCACAAGATACTGTCCGGCAGGAACGGTACCGGTGACAGCCAGCCACCGAGGAACATCAATGCTGCCAGCATAGACACCAGCATCATGTTGGCGTATTCCGCCAGGAAGAACACGGCGAACGCCATGCCGGAATATTCCACGTGGAAACCGGCCACGATCTCGGATTCACCTTCTGCCACGTCAAACGGGGCACGGTTGGTCTCGGCCACGGCGCTGATGAAATACACCACAAACAGCGGGAACAACGGGATAAAGTACCAGTGCCAGAAACCGCCTTCCTGCCCCATGACAATCTTGCCCAGGTTGAGGGAGTTGGCACACATCAGCACACCGACCAGCGTGAAACCCATGGCGATTTCGTAAGACACGATTTGCGCGGCAGAACGCAGGGAACCCAGGAAAGCATATTTGGAGTTGGATGCCCAACCGGCAATGATCACGCCATATACGGCGACTGAAGTCATCGCCAGGATATACAGCAGACCGGCATCGATATTCGCCAGTACCAGCGTCGCATCAAACGGGATCACCGCCCAGGCCGCAAACGCCGGCGCAATCGTCAGGATAGGCCCGATAAAGAACAGGACCTTATTCGAAGCGGTAGGTAGGATAATTTCTTTAAACAATAATTTAAGTGCATCTGCTATCGGTTGCAACAAGCCGAATGGGCCGACACGGTTAGGCCCGATACGCACCTGCATGTAACCGATGACTTTACGCTCGAAGTAAGTCAGGTATGCGACGCAGCCCATCAGCGGCAGCACAATGGCTACAATTTTCACCAGTGTCCACGACACCAGTTGCACTTCTGGCCAGTAGTATCCAAATAAGTCAGAGAAGAATTGCATGTTATGCCATCTCGGTCAGTTGTTTTTCGTAAATCGCTACTTGCTCGACCGCCGCTTTTTCAATGGTAATATCGCCCATCAAATCACCCAGGCCCACGGTCAGCGGATGCGCTGCTGCCACACGGACGCAACCTTTGGCCACATGGTTATCCAGGCGCACTTTGAGGACTGCACTGCCTTTGTCCTGGCGGGCAACGACGATGTCACCGTCCTGCAAACCGAGTTCTGCCAGTTGCGCACCATTCATACGCGCCATCGGGCGGATGTTGTACTTGGTTTTCTGCAAAGGCGCGGAGCGGCGCACGATAGGGTCAGACTCGTACTGAGGCACTTCGCCTATGCGCTGCAAGCCGTCTTTTTTGATATTGACCTGGATCTCCACCAGTTCTTTCAGGTTGTTGTTCAGGCTACGCCAAACCACTGCCGAAGGTTTTTCACCATTGAAAAGTGCATTCTTCACTTCTTCGGAACTGTTGTAATCGAACCCTGGCAAGCCCAGCGTATTCGCCAGTACACGCAGCACTTTCCAGCCCGGACGGCTTTCGCCTAACGGACGCGTCACTGCCTGGAAGCTTTGCACGCGGCCTTCCATACTCATGAAAGTACCGGAGCTTTCGGTGAATGGTGTAATCGGTAGCAGGATATCCGCGTTATCCAGCGCGGCAGATTTGTATGCAGTCAATGCCACCACACACTCGGCTTTTGCCATGGCTGCAGTGGCCAGGGCGGCGTGCTGGCAATCCAGCTCCGGTTCGATGTTCAATAACAGGTAAGCCTTGCGAGGTACTTCCAGCATGGCGCGCGCATGCATGCCGGTAGCGGAAGGCATCACGCCTACCATATGCATACCGGTACTGTTGGCCGCCGGAGGCAAAATGCCGCCTTTACCACCAGAGATGCCGCCTATGGCTTCAGCCATACTGTACATCTCAGTGAAACGCGGATCACTTAATGCCATGTTGCCAAGGAAAATACCGACCTTAGGCGCGATCAGGATCAGGTCTTCACGGATACCGGCCAGGCTTTCGGCAATCTTCTGCGTATTCGGACGTACCTGGATCTCTTCCAGCAGTTTGTTCAATGTAGGTGGCAGGCACAGTGACAGTTTCTGCAAGCCGGACATCGCTTTCAGGATCTGGCCAAGTACGTTCACCATATCGTTAGGGCGCACAATCACTTTATGCGCGATATCCATCAAAGGATCATTGTCCAGCGGGCTGACGATACTCAGCTCGGCACCATTGGCGACCGCTTTGCGGATGCGCTGGGCGAGCAATGGATGCTCGTTACGGATATTGGAACCAATTAAAAGAATACGGTCCAGCTCTTCGATTTCCTGGATATTGCAACCCATCCACGGCGTACCGGTACGCTTGCCGTCCAGGCGGAAGTCGGTCTGGCGCAGGCGGTAATCGACATTGCCACACCCCAGGCCATCGGCCAGTTGCTTGATCAGGTAGCCTTCTTCCATGGTGCTGTTCGGCGAGACCAGCACACCCAGCGCATCGCCGCCATATTGCTTGGTGATGTCTTTCAACTGGCCGGCAGCAAACTCCAGCGCGGTTTTCCAGTCTGTCTCCTGCCATTGCCCATTGTGCTTGATCATGGGCACTTTCAGGCGGTCAGGGCTGTTCAGGCCTTCGTAGGAGAAACGGTCACGGTCAGATAACCAGCATTCGTTGATCGATTCTTTTTCACGCGGTAAGACACGCATGACCTTGTTATCTTTAACATGTACTTCGATATGCGAACCGAGGCCATCATGCGGTGCGATCGAAGGCCTGCGCACCAGTTCCCAGCTGCGTGCCGAATAACGGAACGGCTTGCTGGTCAGGGCACCCACCGGGCACAAATCAATAATGTTGCCACTGAGCTCAGAGTTCACTGACTGATCGACATACGCGGTGATTTCAGCGTGCTCGCCACGGTTGACCAGGCCCAGTTCCTGCATGCCGCCGACTTCCTTCAGGAAGCGCACGCAACGGGTACACTGGATGCAGCGTGTCATATCGGTGCTGACCAGTGGCCCTATATTCTTGTTGAATACCACCCGTTTTTCTTCCGTGTAGCGTGAACCGGATGCGCCATAGGCCACTGCGATATCCTGCAAATCGCACTCGCCGCCCTGATCGCAGATCGGGCAATCCAGCGGGTGGTTGATCAGCAGAAACTCCATCACGCTTTTTTGTGCTTCAACCGATGCCTTGCTGCGGGTGAAAATCTTCATGCCATCGGCCACCGGTGTCGCACAGGCAGGCAACGGTTTATTGAATTTCTCCACCTGCACGAGGCACATGCGGCAGTTGGCGGCTACAGACAGTTTTTTGTGATAGCAGAAACGAGGGATGGCGATCCCTACCGCATCTGCAGCATCAATAATGGTGCTGCCGTGTTCGACCTCTAGTGGTTTGCCATCAATTTCAATGTTTAACATATCTGCTATCTCTAAAATTTATTTGTTGAGCTGGTCTCAAAAATAGATTTTTATTCACCGTCGATCTTTATTTGCCGTCAACCATGGATTTACCATGCTGTATGTAATATTCAAACTCCGGGCGGAAATGCTTGATAAAACTCAGCACCGGCGTAGCCGCCGCATCACCCAATGCACAAATGGTACGGCCGGAAATGTTGTTGCTCAAATCGGTCAGCAGATCCAGGTCTTCCATCTTGCCCTTGCCATTCACGATACGCTCGATGATGCGGTAAACCCAGCCGGTTCCTTCACGGCATGGTGTACATTGACCGCAACTTTCTTCATAGAAGAAATAGCTAAGGCGCTTCAGCGTTTTGACCATGCAGGTGGTGTCGTCCATCACAATCATGGAACCCGCACCCAGGCTGGAACCGGCCTTGCTCAAACCATCGTAATCCATGGTGGCATTTTCAATCGCGCTGGCCGGCATCACGGCTGTAGAAGGTCCGCCGGGGATCACCGCTTTCAATTGGCGACCTTTCCAGATACCGCCTGCCATTTGCAGCAGGTCCTTGAAAGGCGTGCCCATCCTGATTTCATAGTTGCCAGGTTTTTCAACATGGCCGGACACGGAAAATAATTTGCTGCCGCCAGAATTAGGTACGCCCAGATCGGCAAATGCTTGGCCGCCATGCTGCATGATCCACGGGATCGAAGTATAGCTTTCGGTGTTATTGACGTTGGTCGGCTTGCCGAACACACCATAGCTGGCAGGGAACGGCGGTTTGAAACGCGGCTGGCCCTTTTTTCCTTCTATGGATTCGATCAGCGCCGTCTCTTCACCGCAGATATAGGCACCATAGCCATGTACGGCAAACAGGTCAAAACTGAAACTGGTGCCAAACAGGTTTTCACCCAGGTAGCCTGCTTCGCGGGCTTCAGCCAGCGCAGCTTCGAAAATCTCGTAATCCTGCCAGATCTCGCCGTGGATATAGTTGTACCCGACCCGCGCGCCCAGCGTATAGGCGGCAATCGCCATGCCTTCGATCAGCTGATGCGGGTTGTAACGGATGATATCGCGGTCTTTGAATGTGCCTGGCTCGCCTTCATCGGTATTGCAGACAAGATACTTGGTACCATCATAATACCGCGGCATGAAGCTCCACTTCAGGCCGGTAGGGAAACCCGCACCACCGCGTCCGCGCAGATTGGAGACTTTGACCTGGCTGATGATTTCCGGCGCCTTGATACCTTCGGTGACCAGGCGTTTGAGTTGCGCATATCCGCCCAGTTTTTCATAGGTAGCCAGGGCAGCAGGATTTTCTTCGGTCAGTGTACGTAAAGTGACCAGCGTTTGCCCGGTCAAATCTGTTTTGACCACAGGCGCTTTATTTACAGAGGTAGTTGAAGCCATGTTCAATTCTCTCAACCTTTGTTTGATTCACTAGCCAGCGCATTGATCAGCGCATCCACTTTTTCGGTGGTGAGGAACTCATGCATCTGGCTGTTATTGACATGCAGCAATGGAGCACCACCGCAACAGCCCATGCACTCGCCTTCTTTAAGGCAGAATTTGCCATCGGCGGTGACTTCGTTAAAGCCTACACCCAGTTTATGTTGCAGGTGTTCAACAATCTCATCCGAGCCGCGCAACATGCAGGAAATATTGGTACAGATGGTAATCTTGTGTTTACCCACCGGTTCAAGGTCATACATATTGTAGAAAGTCGCGACTTCCAGCGCAGCGATCTCGGGGATGCGCAGATATTTGGCTACTTCGGAAATACTTTCCTTGGATAACCAGCCGCGTTCCATCTGCACGATGCGCAATGCCGACATCACCGCCGCCTGCCGCCTGTCTGCGGGATACTTGGACAGCTCGTATTCAATTTTCTCAATCGATTGTGCACTTAACATGCTTGTACCTTAATATCTTTTCGATCCCGGCTATGTCGCTATCCGGTTACCTGTCAATCTCACCGAACACAATGTCTTGTGTACCAATAATCGCGACCAGGTCGGCGATCATATGGCCTTTGGTCATTTCATCCAGCGCTGCCAGGTGTGCGAAACCGGGCGCGCGGATCTTCAGGCGGTATGGTTTGTTGGCGCCATCAGAGACCATGTAAATACCAAACTCCCCTTTAGGATGCTCTACAGCCGCATAAGCCTCCCCTGCCGGCACATGGAAACCCTCAGTGAATAGCTTGAAATGGTGGATCAAGTCTTCCATATTGGTTTTCATGCCTTCGCGGTTAGGCGGTGCAATCTTGTTATCATCAGTGATCACCGGGCCAGGATTCTTGCGTAGCCAGTCTATGCACTGCTTGATGATGCGGTTGGACTGGCGCATCTCTTCCACGCGGACCAGGTAGCGGTCATAACAGTCACCGTTCACACCCAGCGGAATATCGAAATCCATCTTGTCGTAGACTTCATATGGCTGTTTCTTGCGCAGATCCCAGGCGATACCTGAACCACGCAACATGGCGCCGCTTAGGCCTAGTGCCAGTGCGCGTTCCGGAGACACCACCCCGATACCCACGGTACGCTGTTTCCAGATACGGTTATCGGTCAACAGGGTTTCGTATTCATCCACATAGGTTGGAAAGCGGTTAGTGAAGTCTTCAATAAAGTCGAGCAGGGAACCCTGGCGGTTCTCGTTCAGCTTTTTGATCTCGTCAGCACTGCGGAATTTAGTGGTTTCATGCTGCGGCATTTTTTCCGGCAAGTCACGGTAAACGCCGCCAGGACGGTAGTAAGCCGCATGCATACGCGCGCCAGACACTGCCTCATACACATCGAACAGGTCTTCCCGTTCGCGGAAGGCATACAGGAACACCGTCATCGCGCCCACGTCCAGCGCGTGTGCACCCAGCCACAGCAAGTGGTTAAGCACACGGGTGATCTCGTCGAACATGACACGGATATATTGCGCACGCACCGGGACTTCCAGCCCCAGCATTTTCTCGATGGCCATCACATAGGCATGTTCGTTGGACATCATGGACACGTAATCGAGTCGGTCCATATATGGTACGCTTTGCAGGTAGGTACGGTTCTCCGCCAGTTTTTCCGTGGCCCTGTGCAACAGGCCGATATGCGGATCGGCACGCTGGATCACTTCACCATCCAGCTCCAGCACCAGGCGTAACACACCGTGCGCCGCAGGGTGCTGCGGGCCAAAGTTCATGGTGTAATTCTTAATCTCAGCCATACTAACGGATTCCTTGCTCGCCAGATTCAGCACCAGACCCGGATGTAGCGCGGATCACTGTGGAGTCAAGCAGACAGTATGAACAAATACGGCCAGCAGTCTTGCCGTATTGTGTTGAAGCTTGCCGGTAATTAACCATGATGCGTTCCTTCATCACGAATCAAGCGCGGCACATTATTACGTTGTTCAATCGACACCGGCTGGTAGATGACGCGCTGCTGCACCGGGTCATAGCGCATTTCCACATTTCCGATCATCGGGAAATCCTTGCGGAATGGATGGCCTACGAATCCGTAATCGGTCAGCAACCGGCGCAGATCAGGATGATTCTCAAACATCATGCCGTACAGGTCAAACGCTTCACGCTCGAACCAGTTGGCTACTGGCCAGATATCCACCAGCGTGGGGAATACCGGGAAATCATCATCGGTGGCAAACGCGCGGATACGTACCCGCTGGTTCAGACTGATAGATAATAAATGCAGCACCACGGCAAAGCGCGGACCTTCCCAGCGGCCGTCGGCATAATCAGAATAATCCACCCCGCACAAATCAATCAGCTGCTCGAATTTGAGCTCTGCATGTGTCTTCAATTTATCGGCCACTGCGAGCAAATGTTTTACATGCACTTCTACCGTGATTTCGCCCAGTTTCTGCTCCAGCTTCACTACACCATCACCCAAGGCCAACTTGAGCTGTGCGGATAAATGTTCTAGTTTTGCGGACATAATCTGGTTTCTTGGGCTAAGTTTTCAGGTTCTGGCGATGGCGCTAGGTTCTGGCAATGGTGTTGGTACGTTTGATTTTCTTCTGCAGCTGGATGATGCCGTACAGCAAGGCCTCAGCAGTTGGCGGGCAACCAGGCACATACACATCCACCGGCACAATGCGGTCACAACCGCGTACAACCGCATAAGAATAATGGTAATAACCCCCGCCGTTAGCGCAACTACCCATGGAGATCACCCAGCGCGGCTCTGCCATCTGGTCGTAGACTTTGCGCAAGGCAGGTGCCATCTTGTTGACCAAGGTGCCGGCGACGATCATGACATCGGATTGCCGCGGGCTGGGGCGGAACACAATACCGAAACGGTCCAGGTCATAACGTGCCGCACCCGCGTGCATCATTTCCACCGCACAGCATGCCAGGCCAAACGTCATTGGCCATAGAGAACCGGTACGCGTGTAGTTGATCACGGTATCCAGGGTGGTGGTAACAAAGCCTTTTTCCAGTACGCCTTCAATGCTCATAATGCACCAATCCTATCAGTCCCATTCCAGGGCGCCCTTCATCCATTCAAAGACGAAGCCGACCACCAGCACAAACAAGAAAACCATCATCGCCCAGAAACCGGCAGGGCCGATTTCCTGGATCACGACCGCCCAGGGAAAGAGAAAAGCAATTTCCAGATCAAACAGGATAAACAGAATGGCGACTAGATAATAACGCACGTCGAACTTCATGCGCGCGTCTTCAAACGCTTCAAAACCGCATTCATAGGGAGAGTTTTTTTCCGCATCAGGCTTGTGCGGGGAGACCAGCTTACCGACGATCAGCGGCCCCAGGCCAACGCCCAAGCCTACCAGGGTAAACATTAGAATCGGGAAATAGTTTTCTAACACTGATTTGCCTTAATCGATCATGTTAACAAGTCATTTCACTGCAAACCTGACGGCCTGACATGACACACGAAACACGCCCAAGCAAAACACTTCCCATCCAGCCGACGCCGTAAAATCTGCAACAATTGCAAGATCACGCTTTCACATCGCTGGTGCCGTCGGCGAGACTCGAACTCGCACGACTTTCGTCACTACCCCCTCAAGATAGCGTGTCTACCAATTCCACCACGACGGCTAAAAATTAATTGGGAATATCTTTGGGTGTATTTTCAACAGGCTTGGCAGGTGAAACTGCTTCGCCTTTGGCCGGAGCCTGTTGTGTCACCGCGGATTTAACCACGCTGCCAGAACCCGCTTTGTTGCTGGACATAAATGCCAGCGTCAAACTGGTTGCAAAAAATACTGTAATAAAAATCGATGTCAGCTTACTGAGCAAATTGGAAGAGCCGGAAACCCCGAACAAACTACCCGAGGCACCACTTCCGAACGCTGCACCCATGTCAGCGCCTTTGCCGTGCTGTAATAAGACCAGGCCAATCACTGAAGCAGCTGCCAACACATGAATGACGAGAATGACGTTTTCCATAATCCTTTAATCCGATAATTTAATAACAATTGTACTTTTGGCACTTTCGTTATTTGCTAGAGGTGCTATTTTACAGGAACGGCCTGACATATTTTTATAAATTGCCCAACATCTAGAGAGCAACGGCCGATCAGCGCACCATCTATTTCCTTCTGATTTAATAATTGTACCGCATTTTGCGGGTTTACGCTGCCTCCGTAGAGGATTTTTAACGTCGCTGCCGCTGATTTATCCGCATTCGCCACCGTCTCGCGGATAAAGGCATGCATGGCTACCGCCTGCTCCGCCGTGGCGGCCAGACCGGTACCAATCGCCCAGATCGGTTCGTAAGAAACAATGGTGTCGGCAAATGCCTCGCCACCAAACAGGCGGATAATCGTTTCCAGCTGTTTGCCGACCACGCGCTCCATCACCCCGGCCTCACGCTCCAGTAACGTTTCACCCACACACAGGATAGGCTTCAGGCCATGGCGCTTGGCCACCATCATCTTTTCGGCGATATTCTCGTCCGACTCGCAATATGCGGTACTGCGCTCAGAGTGGCCGATGATCACATACTGCGCACCAAAATCCCGCAGCATGCTGGCGCCGACTTCGCCGGTATACGCGCCCTGCTCGTATTTGGCCAGGTTCTGCGCCCCCCATCTGACAGTGGTGCCGGATAACAGCGATTGGGCTTGTGCGAGGTATGGGTAAGGCACACACACCACCACATCCGCTAACGGCAAAGAGGCCAGGCCTTGCAGGTAGCCCTCGATCAATGCCTGGTTAAAAGCCAGGCTGCCATGCATTTTCCAGTTGGCAACCACTAGTTTATGGGAAGGAGTATCGGATACAGGATGGGACATGCGGGGAAATGAACTCACAATGTACGGAGCGTTAGCTCAATGAATTTGCTTTGCGCGAATTCTACGCCCGCACACTGTGAGCGACAAGCCCAAAGGGCAAAAAGCTGGCGGATTATGCGGTCAAGAACGGATAATCGGTATAGCCTTTTTCAGTTCCGCCATAGAAGGTTGAAGAATCAGCTTCATTCAACGGTGCATCTTTGGCATAGCGGGATACCAGGTCAGGGTTGGCGATAAATGGCACACCAAACGCCACCGCATCCGCGTGCCCGCTGGCGATCGCCGAATTCGCACGGTCTTTATCATAGCTCAGGTTGGCGATATAGCCATTCTTGAACTGTTTACGCAGCGCATCAAAATCAAATGGCTCGGATTCGCCGCCGCCATGGATACCACCTTCTACCGCATGCAGGTAAGCCAGGTCGAACTGGTTCAAGGCCTGCGCTACATAATTAAAAGTCTGCTGCGGCTGACTGTCTTTCATATCATTGAACGGATTCACCGGCGAAATTCGCACACCTACCTTGTCGGCGCCTATGGTATCCACTACTGCCTGCACCACTTCCAGCAACAAGCGGGCGCGGTTCTCCAGCGAGCCGCCGTAAGCATCATTGCGCTGGTTTGTGCCATCCCTTAAGAACTGGTCAAGCAGGTAACCATTGGCCGCATGCACTTCAACGCCATCAAAACCGGCTGCGATCGCGCAACGGGTTGCATGTACGTAATCCTGCACTATCGTCGGCAACTCATCCAGCTCGAGCGCCCTCGGGGTGACATAGTCCTGCAAGCCCTGATAAGTAAATGCCTGGCCGGCCGGCCTGATCGCCGAAGGCGCTACCGGCACTGCCTGGTTAGGCAACAGGGTAGGATGGGAAATACGGCCTACATGCCAGAGCTGGATCACGATCTTGCCGCCCTGTGCATGCACAGCATCGGTGATGGCTTTCCAGCCGGCGATCTGCGCATCGGTATAAATGCCAGGCAATGCCGGGTAGCCATGCGCCATTGGCGAAATCGGCGTGGCTTCGGTAATGATCAGGCCCGCGGTGGCACGCTGCTCATAATAAGTGACATTGATCGGTTGCGGCACGCCGCCTTCACCCGCACGGTTACGCGTCAATGGCGCCATCACTACGCGATTTTTCAATGCGATTGCTCCCAGCTTTAACGGGGAAAATAAATCCAATGCCATACAGCCTCCATTATCTACATTTATGAATCACTAAAACGAACATACGGAAGGCTGGCTGGACGCCAGGCTTCCGTATTTAGATTGCTTATTGCGTTATTTGGCTTTGACGCCTTCAATCAGCAAGGTCACTTCAATTTCGTCACCTACCGGCGAATTGGCTCCAGTGGCCCAGCCATAACCATAATCTGAAGCCTTCAAAGTCACATGCCCTTCAAAACCGGCGCGCTGGCCGCCCCAGGGGTCAGCACCATAACCCAAGACACGCACAGGAATATCTACCTGCCTGGTCACGCCATGCATGGTCAGTTTGCCTTGCAGGATGGCCTGGTTCTGGTTTGAAGCGGTGACCTTGGTGCTTTCAAACTGGATTTGCGTGTATTTAGCCACATCCAGGTATTTGTCAGCCTTGATATGCTCATCGCGTTTAGCGAACCCGGTGTTCACACTGGCGACATTGATGGTAGCGCGCACGGTAGCGGTATTCAAATTGGCCGGATCCAGCGTGATCACACCGGTCACATCATTGAAAGTACCGGATGTTTTAGAAACCACGTGGCGGATACTGAAATTGGCAAAACTGTGCGAAGCATCAATATTGTATGTTTCGGTGGCAGCCCAGGCTTGTGAAGCTGCCAACAGGCTGATGGCTAAGAGTAACTTTTTCACTTAAATGTCTCCCTAATTCGGATTGTTATTTAGATTCAGAAAACCGTTTGGCGATAGTCGCCACACGCTCACCCAGGTGCTCAGCGGTCAGCAGGTCGCTTTTTATCGGACCAAACTCCGGGCCTTGGTCGGCATTCGCCTGCGCCATGGCACCCAAAAACCCACCCAAGCGGTTTAAGTCGTTGACCGAGCCTTTGCTGTTATTGTTCCCCGGCAATAAATCCTGGCCGACCCAGATCATGCCGTGTTGCGCGGCAAACACCGCCAACTGAATTAATGTACTGAGCTTGTCACCACTCTGACTGGCAGACGTTGTGAAACCGGCCGCGATCTTGTCCTTCCATTCACGTACATACCACTTCTCCGAGCTGGCTTCCATAAACGCTTTAAAGCCTGCTGATGCAGAACCCATATAGGTCGGGCTACCGAAAATAATGGCATCACTTGCTTTGAGTACATCCCATTGTTGCTGTGCTTCTTCAGCGGTGAAAAGATGCAGTTGCACGCCTTCGACTTTCTCGACGCCCCGCCCAACTGCTTTGGCTTGCTCTGCGGTGTGACCATAACCACTGTGATAGACAATTGAAACTTGAGTCATTTTGAAACTCCCTTGTTAAATATTCATGTCAAAAACTATTTTTTATTGCCAGGCAGATCGAACCACAACACTTCACTTTCTTCGTGTGCCCGCATTTCCAGCTTGGTCGCATCGTCGATTTTCAGCGCGTCGCCGGTCACTAATCGTTCACCGTCGATCTCAACCTCACCTCGCGCCACATGCATGTAGGCGCTGCGGCCTTCGCTGACCTCCAGAGGCAAGCTGTATCCAGCCTCCAGGACGGTGGCGCACAAGGTCACCTCCTGGTGGACTTTCAGTGAGCCATCCCAGGCATCAGGCGAAGCGATCAAAGCCCAGCGATTTAATTTACTGGCCACAGGAATCGTTTTTTCTTCATAGCCTGGCGCCAGATTCAGAGTCGCAGGCTCTATCCATATCTGCAGTAAGTGCGCTGTGGTTGTGTCAGAGGCATTCATTTCGCTATGCCTTACGCCAGTGCCGGCGGTCATGCGCTGCACATCACCGGCTCGGATCACTGAGCCGTTACCCATGCTATCGGTATGGCGTAACTCCCCCGACAGCATGTAGGTGATGATTTCCATGTCCTGGTGACCGTGCATGCCAAAACCGGTGGCCGGCGCCACTTTGTCGTCGTTGATCACGCGCAAAACCGAAAATCCCATATGGGCAGGATCGTAATAGCTGGAAAATGAAAAACTGTGAAAGCTCTCCAACCAGCCATGATTGGCGTAGCCGCGTGTGTTTGAAGGGCGGATATTCAACATTTGTTCACTCCGTTTGAAAGATTAAATGTATGATAAAAAAACACTTAGCCTATTGATAGCAAAACATTTTGCATCAGTCGTTCAATTTTTTTGATTAAGAATTTATGAGCACCAAACTCAGCCTGGAAGCGCTGGAAGTCCTGGACATGATAGACCGCAAAGGCAGCTTTGCGGCCGCAGCAGAAGCCCTGTACCGCGTACCTTCTGCACTGACCTATACCGTACGTAAACTGGAAGAAGATCTAGGCATTGAATTATTTGACCGCAGCGGTCACCGTGCGGCGTTGACCCAGGCTGGTGCAGAACTGTTGAAAGAAGGACGCTATTTACTGGACGCAGCGCAGACGCTGGAATGCCGGGTGCGCAGGATAGCCACCGGCGTCGAGACCGACATCGCGATCGCCATCAGCGATCTATTCGATTTCCAGCCTGTCCTGGATCTGTTGCAGATGTTCTACCAGCAAGGCTTTGGCACGCGCGTCAAATTGTTGCGAGAGGTGTACGGCGGCAGCTGGGATGCCCTGCAAACCAACCGGGCAGATATTTCCATAGGTGCACCGGGAGATTCTCCGCCCGGGAATGGCTTTGGTACACATTTGCTGGGGCAACTTGAATTCGTGTTTGCTATTGCGCCACATCATCCGCTGGCATCCCTGCCGGAACCATTAAATGCCAATGACATTGTGCAGCACCGGGTGGTCGCCGCTGCGGATAGCTCACGCAACCTGCCTCCGCGCACCTCGGGTATTCTTTCCGGCCAGGATATCCTGACTGTGCCAGACATGCAGACCAAGCTGCAGGCGCAAATTTCCGGAATGGCCATCGGCTACTTACCCAAACAGATGGCACAAACCGCCGCCGAAAAAGGCTTGCTACTGATCAGACAGGTGGCTGAGCCCAAACCGGTGGCGCCGACTTTCATTGCCTGGCGGCAGCAACGCCCTGCCGATATGGGAAAGGCCATGCAATGGTTACTCAAAGAGCTCTCACAACTGTCGCTGGAGCAATTGCTGACCAAATGATTTATCATCTGCTCTGGATGACCCGATGGAATAAGCATGTCACAAGAACAACTACCTGAAGAATTCGAACCACTCAACCGTTTTGCCATCAAGGCCATGCTCTGGCTGAATGGCCTGGCACATATCATTATCGGGCTGGCCCTCGCCATCTCGGTCATCATGTTCACCTGGCTGTTCTTTATCGACGTGAAAGAAGCCGCCTCGACCAACAACCTGGTACATGGTTTTTTACGCGCGCTGGGCACCTTGATGTTGCTGTGGTCCATATCCGCTTTGATCTCAGCCGAAATCCGTTACCTGCGCGGACATAAATTACTGGTCGAAACCTTTGTCGAAGTGGTACTGGTCATGTTCCTGCGTAAACTCATCGTATTACCGGTACAAGATGCCACCCCCACCTATCAGGAGATCGGCATCTGGCTGGCGGGGGCCTTCACTATGGGCCTGGTGTATATCCTGATCCGTATCGCGGATAAACCAGGTAACAATTAAAGCCATGCAAGACCAGGATTACATGCGCATGGCGATTGCGCTAGCTGAAGAGGCCGCCGGTCTGGGCGAAGTGCCGGTAGGTGCCTTGGTAGTAAAGAATGGCGAAGTGATAGGCCGCGGCAAGAATGCGCCTATCAGCCTGAACGACCCGACCGCGCATGCCGAAATCCAGGCCATGCGCGAAGCCGCACAACATCTTGGCAATTACCGTCTGGTAGACTGCACGCTTTATGTCACGCTTGAACCTTGCGCCATGTGCAGCGGTGCTATGCAGCATGCCCGTATTTCCCGGCTGGTATATGGCGCCAGCGACCCCAAAACCGGATGTTGCGGTAGCGTGATTGATCTAATGGCAGAAAATAAACTGAACCATCATTGTGTAGTGACAGCCAATATCATGGCTGAGGAATGCGGCTCTCTTTTAAGCAGCTTCTTTAAACAGCGCCGGCTGGATAAAGCAAAAACATAAATTCTGACCAGTGCCTTGACACGTGGTGTTTTTCAAGGCGCTAGAAATTTGCAGCACAATAAAAATAAACCCGCCATTGGCGGGTTTATTTATCACTGCTTAGATTAAATTAAGCAGATTTACGACGGCGAACGATACTGCCGATCATGGCCAGACCAGCCATCATCATGGCATATGTTTCCGCTTCAGGAACCATAGTTACCGCAAAACCGCTCAGGAACATATCCTGACGGATACGACCGCCTTCAGAGGATGATGCACCCTGTACGATGTGTACTGCGTTGGATGTCCACTCAACAATCGCGTTATCAGCGCTGAACTTGATCAGATACAGGCCGCTGTTCGGGTTGTCTTCGCCCAGGCTCACGTCTGTACGGATGGCGACTTTATCTGCATCGAAATATGCGCCTGTAGCTGCAGTCGTTGCATTGTATGAGGCAATGTAATCGGAACGTGAAGGATCACGCAGGCGATAGCCAGCTTCAGCACCACTGTAGATGCCTGATGCATAAGTCCAGGCTGCGCTCAGATCACCGCTTGCATCAGCGAAACCGCTACGCACGATAGAGTTGATCTCAGTAATACCAAAGTCGTCATTGGTTAACTGGAAATATGTACCGATGATGTAAGAGTTACTTGAAGCCTCATACCAGAAAGAGTCCACAAACTGGCCGACGATCTGGCTGGTACTGCCTGCTACTGGCGAATAAACATCGGTGGTTACAGAGTTCTTCAGTGTCCACGAAGATGGTAAATCATTGATAAAGAACGGATCGGTAGCCGGGTTGTTAGTGCTGCCAGGCGTACGTGCACCATTGTTGGAGATAGTGGTGAAATCACCTGCGTATGCAGAACCGACAGCTGCAAAACCGATAGCTGCCGCCACTAAAGACTGTTTCCAAAGAGTTACTTTCATTGTATTATTTCCTCGCAATTAAGTTAGTTAGATGGCGGGGTAGCGTTAGCTCCCCGCTCTTTTTTTCATGGCATTATATTAATAGATGTCTGCCATTATTTTGATTTACGGCGACGTGCAGCTGCGCCCACTACGCCAAGGCCAGCCATCATCAGAGCATAGGTTTCTGCTTCCGGTACCGGTGTTGCCACGAAACCTGTCATAAAACCACCAACCACAGACTGACCTTCTTCACCAGCCTGGTAGTATCCGATCGCATTCGCGCCCAGACCATAATTCACAGCATCAGTCTTCACCAGATACAAGCCGGACCATGGGTTGCCTTCGGATACGCTGATATCAGCCTTTTGACGGACAATGCCATCGGTGTAATCGACGACAGGGTCGTAAGTGAAATCATTGGTCTGACCAGCCTGATACATACGCAAATCGAAATCAGACAGGAAAGTCCATGCTACTGAAGGATTGTCACCAGCACCCTGGCGGTACAGGTAGTTAACTTCCTGATCGTTATCCACCAGGTTCATGTAACGGGTACCAAAAACCAGCTTGCCATCAGCGCTGTCGCGATAAACGTAATCAAACACCGTTGCCTGAGCGATGCCAGGTAATAAAGTGACATTTTCAGTCACGCGCCAATCCACCAGTGTCAAAGTACCGGTGGAAATCGTTGGATTGCCTGTTGTTGTCGCAAATGTGCGGTAGTTCAATGCGCTTGCAACCACGCCGTTGTCAGAACCATATTCATAGCCACTCAGGTAAGTAGTAGAGGTCAGGTTCTCGATATAGAAAATATCCCGGTTTGGGTTGTTGATACCGTTTTTCAAACCACCGTTAGCGAGTGAAAGATCCCCGCCTACACCTTGGGTTAACGATACAAAATTTCCTGCATAAGCGCTGTTCACACCTATTGCAAGCATGCTGGCTAACAATATTGCTTTTAACTTCATCACTAATCTCCTTCATTTAAGAATATGTGTTTTAAAATCTATTCCACCTGTCATGGCCAGATAGCAAAACAATACCTGCTGCATTTTTATAATGGCTTAGAGTCCAAGCAGCTTCGTCTTTAATGAATGGCAAAACTTATGCCAGTGATTTTTTATTTATCACAAATTTACACGGAAGATTCCCCATAAACCAAGGACTTGTAACTTACTGATTTATATATGCTTAATATGATTCACACATGATCCTCGCTTAAACTTTATTAACAAACCTGGAAAATCGTTTTGCAAAAAAATAAACCGCTGAAAGTGTGGTTGAAATAAACCACGGTTGGTTGTTGAAAATAACCAATAAAAAAAGCCAGCGGCTTGCTGGCTTCTTTTGAAGTGCAATTAATCTTTAAAAGCTTTATTTTTCCAGTTCCAATCGATAGAAAGACCGATCCAGGCAGCTCTTGGTGCGCCAGGTCCAATAAAGGTTGTGTTATTCCACTCAGAGCTTGACTGGTTGGTACCGGTCATGAATCTTCCCGCAGCATTGAACGGCGTCAGAGCCAGATTCCCCGCTGTTGAGTATTCGCGGTCAAAAATATTATCGACTTTCACGAACATATTGATACCAGGGCTTACCTTGTAATTTGCCCTGAAGTTAAAAACAGCATAGCCGGGAATACTGCCATCTCCTATGTAATCATAAAATTCTATGCCCTGTTTATCCCTTGGCTGATGCTCATTGTTTTCATTACCCCGTACATAAGAGGATGAATGCATGATCATGGATAATGTCGCATCGAATTTGTCACTGAAACGATGATTCCAGCTTGCCTGCATAATATGATTTGGCATACCCGGCAATTCATCTCCGGCTTTTATATCTACATATGCCTGTGCATTCACACCGCTTGAATTCTGGCTGTTACTGCTATTGGCAGGGTTTACGAGTCTCGCAGATGACTCGAAAGTAGCTTTCATCAATGTGTAATTCAGGCTGAATCTATCGTCGCCCCAAGCCCACTTGACCCCCATTTCCAGACCCTGTCGTAATGTTTGACCGAAATTATCAAAAACACCACGGTTTTTCCGGCCAAGCGGCACGAACAGAATGTCATCCGTCAGGTCAGTTCTGAATAAGCCGATATTCCAGTCCAGGTCGGACTCTGCGCCACGAAAGCCGAATTCATAAGCGGTAGACCTCACTTGCTTTAAATAAGGGTCAGCTGAAAGTGAAGTTGGGATAGAGCATCCTTGCTGGTAATTGGTACTACCCACCGTGTTGTCCTTGGTTTTATCGTTAGCGCATCCAAGCTCAATCACAGTAGGCGCCCTGGCACCCCTGCTAACGTTGGTATAAGCAGAAACGTTTTCTTTGAACTCCCATGTCACCCCAAGGGAAGGATTGAAACTTCGATAATCGTAATCGCCACTGGTGCAAGTGAATAATCCTTTGTTTTGAGCCGGCTCACCCGGGATTGCACACCTCAATCTTTGAAGATCCGTTGGCGTATAGTTATAAGGATCTTTACCAACCTCGGCTTCCAGGTAATTTTTTACATTCGTCCAGTTCCAGCGTACACCCATACTGACATGCAAATTATCAACAGGCGACCAGGTGTCAAAAAGAAAAATACTTTTCGTACGGCTTGAACCCGTCAGGTTATTCCTCAGGATTTTCCGGTACACAGCAAAATCGAACACAGGATCGAATGCCGGATTATTCACCGGTGTCACTTCATGGTCTTCATTGATCTCACCTAACAACTGCGACTGAAGAAATCGTATGTCATTCGAATCCCTGGAAGCTCCAAATACCATCTGGTGCTTTTCCAGATCCAGAGCCGCTTGCAGGGTATACCCCTGGCTTTTTTGATTGAGATCCATGTAGTTGAATATGCCATTAACTCTATCCGCTCCGGGATAATTAATTGGATCCCACACTTGCTGAGCTGCGTAATACGCATCGTACACATCAGCACCTACGGCAGATTGAATCATCCTCCTTTTATAACCCATCGCAGAAAGGGTCAGCACATCATTGACATACCAGCTACCACTTAAATTGTAATGTCCAAGAGAATTTTTAACTTCATCGGGAGAGGTGAAGACCTGCTTTCTATCTTGTTCAGCCATTTCATAGGGAAGCATTCCGTTACCGACCAGATCAGTATCAATATTGATCGCCGAGAAACTCAGCTCTGCTTTTTCAAGACGTAGCGTTCCCTTATTAAACAGCTGGCGCAAGTTACTGGGGGAGTTATCCCGCCAGCCGTCTTCCTTGAAGTGGTTATAGGCCGTGAACAGGGCTACCGTTCCGTTATTAATACCATTCGAGAATTGCGCCTGCTCCCTGCCCCATGAGCCAGTCAGATATTGTGTTCTCAGGTAGTTATCGGTAAAACCGTCTTTGGTGCGGATCGCGAGTGCTCCACCCAGGGTGTTCAATCCGAATAACGGATTCGAACCAGGAATCATGTTCAAGCTTTCAACGGCATTCATCGGGATAAGGTCCCAATTCATGACATCCCCAAATGCCTCATTTACCCTGACTCCATCGAGATATACTGAGATTCCCTGTGGCGTTCCAATCTGGGGGGATGCTGTGAATCCCCGGAAATTCAAATCCTGTTGAAAAGGGTTGCCTGTGTAATCATTGACAGTGACAGACTGCATGGTGCTATTCATGAAGTCGGTGACATTCAGCGCTTTGCTCTCTTCGATTTCTTTAGCTGTAGCGCTTTGAATATTGGTGGTCGCAGTCGCTTTGTCGATAGGCACACCCGGTAATGGTGTAATGATGCGGCGACGCTTGGCCTTGATCTCAATTTCGTCTAACTGAATAGTCGCTTTTGGATCTGCAGAAATTGGCTGATTAATATTCTCAACATCTCCCTCAGCACTTATTGAAACACCTGAATAAGTTGCCAGAAATAACACTAGCTTTAATTTTTTATTTAACACACTGTCTCCCCCAGTTGGCAGAGTCAGTGCAAAAATCAAACCATCAGAATTTATTTTTTTTATTCATTACAATCAAATGGTTATGATTTAATTTATCTTTACAGCCACAATTTTATGGCTACATTAAACCAGTGTCGGTTATAAATAACCAAAAATAAAACCAACCAGGTAAACAACTTTCAACAAAGAATCCAGCCAATAAAAAACCCGCCATCAGGCGGGTTTTTTATTACTTGATGTTGCTTAATCACGGTTACCCAGCAAAGCCAGCAGAATATTCAGAAGGTTCACGAACAGATTGTAGACATCCAGGTACAGGTTCAGGGTTGCCATCACATAATTGGTCTGGCCGCCACGTACGATCTGGTTCACGTCATACAGGATGTAAGCGGAGAAAATCAGGACGGAGACACCTGAGATCGCCAGCGACAAGGCCGGAATCTGGAAGTACATATTCGCCAGGCCGGCAACAATCGCCAGGATCAGGCCAACCATCAGGAATTTACCCATACCGCTAAAATCACGGGCAGGTGATGAACCGATGCCAGCCAGTGTCAAGAAGGTGATCCCTGTACCCGCTGCAGCCAGGCCAACGATTTCTGCGCCGTTACGCAAATGCAATGCGAACTGCAGGATCGGGCCTAACATGATGCCGAAGGCAAACGTCATCGCCAGTAATAGCCAGACACCGATACTGCTGTTCTGGTTAACGGCGATCAGTTTGAACACACCGAACATCACGGCCAGGAAGCCGATAGCAAACATGAACGGATGCGCTGCCAGCCAGCCAAAATTCATTTGTAAACCGACATACGCGCCGATGACGGTAGGGATCATGCTCAAGCCCAGCAAGGCGTATGTGTTACGCAACACGCGGTTCTGCGCGTCGGATACATTACCCTCACGACCTAAAACTTGCATATCTGACATAGTGTTATTCCTCTCAATAAAACGTAGTGACTTTTAACTTCTAAGAATCTTTTTAGTTTCAAGAAGTAAGATAAGGGCAAATGGACAAAGTTTCAAGTTTTAATCACATCTTTTGCACTTGTACTGACCGGTATAGCATCGTGTTTAAATGCTGATTAAATCTTCCAGATCGCATATACAACCAGCACAATCAGCAGAACACGCGTGATCTGGTAGACGGTTTTGTTCCAGCGTTTGAAACGCCGGCGGTATTGGCCAACCACCCAGGCATAATGAAACAGGCGGTTGATCACACCGGTCTGGTCACCATCTTCATTGGGTGAGCTGGCAGCAGTAACGATCGTGTTCGCCAGAAAACGGTTCACCGCTTGTGCCCAGCCATAACGCATAGGCCGTTCGATATCGCAAAACAGGATGATCCTGGTCTGGTCAGTCTTGTTATAGGCTTCGTGGATATAGGTTTCATCAAACATCACCGCCTGTCCGTCACGCCAGCTGTAGTCTTCGCCATCCACCTTGATATAGCACAGGTCGCTATTAGGCGTGGTTAACCCTAGGTGATAGCGTAATGAACCGGCGTAAGGGTCTCGATGCGGATTCAGATGCGCGCCTGGTGGCAGCTCGGCAAACATGGCCGCTTTTACACTAGGAATGCTTTGCAGCAAAGCCACCGTTTGCGGGCAATAGATACTGGCGGATGGATGCTCTGCGTCATACCACTTCAGGTAGAACCGTTTCCAGCCGGTTTTGAAAAAGGAGTTGAATCCGGCATCGTTGTTATTTTTGGCTGCGGCGATGCGTTCCTGCTCCTGCACATGCAAGGCTTCCTTGAGGATATCCTGCCAGCGGTCGCTGATGGCTTTCAGTTCGGGGAACTCGCTGACTTGCACGTAAGGCGTCGTCGGTGCTTTTGAGAACAGGTACAAAAACACATTGAACGGCGAAACAATGCCTGAGTGATCAAATATCTGGCGGTAAAACTTGTGCCGTACTTTGCCGCGAAAATGCACATAGCTGACCGACGCTAAAAATACCCCTAATACAATCCATTTCATATCGATTACCGGTGATTAATCCTGGAAAATTTATTTATTATTAATCGCTTAGCTTACTTTATCCTGACCGGATTAGAAAGCACTCAGGCAAACAAATCGGTTTCTTTCAAGCCGACCAGGGCCACCCTTTTCACTGCATCGACATAAAACGCAGATTCCCGCAGGGCAACCATATCCGCCGGATGATGCGCACCATGCATGCGCGCCAGACGGGCAATGCTTTGGGCAGAGATGTTCCACTCCAGGTTCTCCAGCAGCTCATCCGCCAGATCCGGGCGATTGCACAGCAGCACCATATCGCAGCCGGCATTCAGGGCCGCCAGGGTGCGTGCTGTGACGTCACCGGCCACGGTGGCGCCTTCCATACTCAAGTCATCACTGAAAATCACGCCATTGAATCCGAGGCGCTCACGTAGCACTTTCTGCAACCAGCGTGGTGAAAAACCGGCTGGCTTTTCATCGACTTTCGGGTAAATCACATGCGCAGGCATGATCGCGTGCAAGCCTTCATCTATCATCTGCCTGAACGGCTGCATGTCATTCTGCGCGATCTGGTCAAACTCACGGTCATCGACCGGGATGCTGACATGGGAATCGGCAACCACAAACCCATGGCCGGGGAAATGTTTGCCCACTGCCGCCATGCCGCCTTTTTTCAGGCCCTGCATCAGGCTGAACGCCAGCTCATTGATCGCCTGCGGGTCGCGGTGAAAGGCACGGTCGCCAATCACCAGGCTATCGCCATAATCCATATCCAGCACCGGCGTGAAACTGAAATCAACCCCATGCGCACGCAATTCCGCCGCCAGAATGTAGCCTGCCTCGACTGCCAGCTCTTTCGCCTTGCGCGGATTCTTATCCCAGATATGACCGAATTCACGCATGGGCGGAATCTTGGTGAAACCTTCCCGGAAGCGCTGCACTCGCCCGCCTTCATGGTCAACCGCAATCAGTAAAGGCGGTTGGCGTACCGCATGTATATTTGCGGTTAATGCTTTCAACTGTTCGCTATTTTCAAAGTTACGCGCAAACAGGATCACGCCACCGACCAGCGGGTGTTGCAAACGGCGGATATCATCGGCAGTCAGTTCTTTGCCAACCACATCCAGCATTACGGGACCTAACGACATAATGTTTCCCAAAAAAGTGATTTAGTCTAAACGCGTATATTTTAAACGATAAAGGCTGGTCGCCTCTCTTGATCTCGCGGCAAATAAGGGATCGTCTTTATCTTGCGCCTTGCCATGTTTAGGCTGTGTGTCCAGCCGCTGGATGATTTCCATCCCTGCATCCGCTATCCATCCCGCCAGCTCACCCGGTTTGCGCAAACCTATCAGCTCCGCCAGATCTGACATGATCAGCCAGGCTTCGCCGTTGGCATTCAGGTGTGCTTTGACGCCGTTTAGAAACGCTTTGAGCATACGGCTATCCGGATCATACACAGCATGCTCGATCGGCGAATGCGCTTTTGCGGGCAGCCATGGCGGATTACAGATAATCAGATCGGCGGTGGAACCTGCAGGGAATAAATCTGCTTCAACCACCTTCACTTTGTCTGCATATCCCAAACGCTGCAGATTCTCCCTGGCGCAAGCCAATGCACGCGGCTGGTTATCGGTAGCCACGATGTTGCTCACACCACGTTTTGCCAGCAAGGCAGCGATCACGCCGGTACCGGTACCTATATCCAACGCGGATTTAGCCTGCAATGGCGCTTGTGCGATCAATTCCAGATATTCACCGCGCACCGGCGAATACACACCGTAGTAGGGATGTATATGCTGACCCAACGCAGGCACCAGCACACCCTTTTTACGCCATTCATAAGCACCCACCATCCCTTGCAGCATTTGTAGCGGGATCAGTAGTGCCGCCGGCACCTGGCTATCCAGAGCTTGTTCGAGGGCTTCTCGCACATCCGGCGAACGCTTCAGCGTGCTGCCGCCATTTTCCAGGTGAAGGATCACTTTGTTCAGGATATTTGCGCGCTGGATTTGCCGCGCGCGATGCAAGTGGAAAGTATCCAGCAAGCTCGGCGCCGCTTTCAGTGGCTTTTTATCTATCCGCCTTGCCAGGGCTTGCAACAGCTGCCGCGCATTCTGATAATCACCGGCATACACCAGGCCACAGCCTTCTGAAGCGAGACGGTAAGCGGTATCGGCATTGGTCTGGTCGCCAATCACTTCAAACCATTTTGGCGGATTGGGTTGCAGTGCATGCAGCCACGCTGCTTCAAAAGTGACCCCATTCTGCACCCAGGCAATCTGGTCTTCATTCATTGCTTGCGTCATCGGGGGTTATCCAGTGTAAAAGGATTAAAGTTGGTATCGGTATCGTAATAATCTACGTCTTCTGCTTGTTTCAAAAATGCCACCACTTTATAAACCACCGGCGTAAACGCCACCTCGATCAGAATCTTGGAGATGATTTGCGCCCCTATCACCAACGGGATTTTATCGTTGGGGATAATGCCGGTGTTCCAGAACGCCAGCGGCACAAACATCACGGTATCGATAGCCTCACCGAACATAGTACTGGCGATAGTGCGTTGCCATAAATGTCTGCCGGCGCTCCATACTTTCATCTTCGCCATCACAAAACTGTTCACAAACTCGCCCACTGCAAACGCTACCAGCCCTGCAAGCGAGATGCGCCAGGTGCTACCAAATGCCACTTCGTATTCGTGCTGGTTCTCCCAGAATGGCGCTGGCGGTAACGCGACTATCATCCAGGCCATCAGGCTGGCGAAGGCGAGCCCGGCAAAGCCGGCCCAGATCACACGGCGGCTGGCAGCATAGCCATACACTTCGGTGAGGATATCGCCAAAAATAAAACTGATAGGGAAAAACAGTACGCCGGCGCCAAACGTCAACGTGCCCAGCACGGGCGTGCTTATCTGGGTGACTTTCGCCGGGCCGATCAGGTTGGAGCATACAAGCACGGTGACGAATGCCGCCATGATCAGGTCGTAATAGCGATAGTTTCTTGTCATGGGCTAACTCTTCTCATTACCTGGCTTCACTGCGCACATCCAGTTTGTCGCGTAGCACATCGCCACCCAGGTTAATGGCCAGGATCAGGCTCATCATGCATATTCCTACCGTCAGCACATAATGCGGCGCCACCAGCATAAACCTGACCGCATCGCGCAACATCGCTCCCCAGGAAGCATTCGGCGCCTGTATGCCAAGCCCCAGGAAAGACAGCGAGGCTTCAGCGATCATGACGCTGGCCATGCTGTAGGCGGCTTCCACCAGCAGAATGGAAATCAGCAAAGGCAATATATGCAAGAGCATGACGCGCAATGAACTGGCTCCCAGCGACTCTGCGGCCAATACATGCAACCGTTGCCGCAATGCCAGCGTTTGGCCGCGGGAAAGGCGCGCATACGTGACCCAGCCGGTCAGGCATAGCGCCAGGATCAGGTTATTGATACCGGCGCCCAGCACGGCGGCAAACGCAATCGCCAGCAGAATACCGGGAAACGCCAGGAAGATACTGGTCAGCTGCATCAGCGCATCATCCACCCTGCCGCCCTTGTATCCCGCAAACAACCCTATGCTGATACCGATAGTCATGGTTACTGCGGTGACGATGACAGTGACCATGAAAGAAACTTCTACGCCACGGATCACCCGCGCCAGGATATCGCGGCCCAGGTCATCGGTGCCTAACCAATGTTGCAGGCTTGGCCATTGCAACACAGCGTCCAGGTCAGTGTGGTTGGGATTGGAACCTGCAAGATGGGCGACAATCACGGCGAGTAGCCAGAAAGCGAGGGTAGCCAGTGAAAACGTTTTCATCGCGCCCCTCGTGTACGCGGGTCCAGCCAGCGGTAGACCAGGTCAGTCGCCTGGTTGATCAGCACATAGCTCAAGGCGATGACCAGCACACATGCCTGTGTCACCGGGTAATCACGCTTCTCTATGCTATCCACCAGAAGGCGACCTATGCCGTTCCAGCTGAATATGGTTTCCGTGATCACGGCACCCGCCAGCAGGCTACCCATTTGCAGGCCAACAATGGTGATCATGGGTAACAGCGCAGCACGCAGGGCATGCTTCAATACTATTTGCCGCTCGTCCAGGCCTTTGGCACGGGCGGTACGGATATAGTCCTCGTGCAACACTTCCAGCAGGCTGGTGCGTGTCATCCTGGTCAATATCGCGCTCAGGCCCAGGCCCAGTGTGACTGCAGGCAGGATGATGGCAGCAGGGCTATCCATCCCGCTCACCGGCAACCAGCCCAGCCACACGGCAAACACCAGCATCAGCACCGGCCCCAGCCAGAATGCAGGCATGGCGGCAAGACGGATGCTGAGCATCGTCACCAGTACATCCTGCCAGTGCCCGGCTTTAAGCGCTGACCATATCCCCAGCGGGATCCCTATCAACAATCCTATGCTCAGCGCAGTCACCGCCAATACCAGCGTTGCCGGATAAGCCTGTGCCAGCAATTGCGTGATCGGTGTCTGGGTGTGAATGGAAACCCCGAAATCTCCCCGGAGTATATTCAACACATATTGCCCAAACTGGAGATACAAAGGCTGGTCCAGGCCGAGTTGCGCTTTCAGCATGTCGCGGTCTGCCGGGCTGGCAGATTCACCCAGCATCACATCTACCGGGTCACCCGGCACCATGTGCAGCAAGGCAAAAGTGAGGCAAAGCACCCCGGCAATGACCGGCAACAATGTGGTGATGCGTTTAATCATTCACCTCGTGCTGGATGGTCTGGACGGTTACCGCATTGATTGGCTCGGCTGGCTGCTGATCCTGGATATTCACTGTGGTGCCGACCGGCACCTGGTCAAACAGCGCAATCAGATCGGCATTACGCATGCGGATGCAGCCATGTGATCCGGGCACGCCCCATTCGGTAGTATCCGGCGAGCCATGGATATAAATATAGCGCTGCATGGTATCGACATTGCCAAGGCGGTTTTTACCGGTTTCCGTGCCGCTTAGCCAAAGAATGCGGGTTAATATCCAGTCGCGCTCAGGGAATTGTTCCTTCAATTCTGGCGTAAATATTTCCCCAGTCGGCCGGCGACCTCTGAATACAGTATTCTCAGGCGCCTCAGCACCTATCTTGGCGCGGATGATATGTCGACCCAGTGGCGTACAGCCGCTATCTTTCACGCAACCTACCCCGTTAGCCGCAGTGGAAACCACGTAACGATTCACCAGCTTGCCGGTGCCGTCAAACAAAGTCAGCGATTGTTCAGGGATGGATACTTCTATATGCATAAGCATTATTCTAAGCGATTTGCCGGGGATTTGCCTTCTGATTTGCCGGGGATTTGCCTTCTGATTTGCCGGAGGATGTGGCGCGGATTTAACTGCAGAGCCATCGCCTGCGGAAATTCCATTACAATTCTTGCCATCCTGTTCAATGAGTGTTGTGTATGCCGCATCATGAAATGCATTTCTTACAGCGTAGCGGCTGGTTGAGGGCTTCTGTCCTCGGCGCGAACGATGGCATCATTTCAACCGCCAGCCTGTTGATGGGGGTAGCCGCAGCCGGTGCCGGCAATCAGGCCTTGCTCATCACCGGCATCGCGGGTTTAGTGGCAGGCGCCCTGTCGATGGCGACCGGCGAATATGTATCAGTCAGTTCGCAAACGGATATCGAAAAAGCCGACCTCGCGCGCGAAGCCAAGGAATTGCGGGAAGACCCGGCCAGCGAATTGCGCGAACTGACCGGCATCTATATCCAGCGCGGCTTGTCGCCGGAACTGGCTGCACAGGTGGCGCAGGCGCTCTCGCGTCATGACTCACTGGGCGCGCATGCACGGGATGAACTGGGACTGCACGAGCTGAACCAGGCCAATCCTTTACAGGCAGCGTTGGCTTCCGCACTGGCATTTTCCAGTGGTGCCGCCCTGCCGTTGCTGATCGCCTGGCTCGCGCCTCATGCACAAGTGCAATTATGGCTGATCTGCAGTACTTTGCCTTTTCTGGGCTTGCTTGGTGCAGTGGCCGCCAGGGCTGGCGGGGCTGATATATGGAAAGGTGTCAGCCGTATCATCATCTGGGGCGCACTGGCTATGGCGGCGACCGCCCTGATCGGGCACTGGTTCGGTGTCAATCCCTGATGCCAGATTATTCCTGCAACGGCTGGAAAACCACCGCCGTCAGGCCATCCCAGTTGCCATCCGGCATAGGCTGGTAGGAGGCGATACTGCTGCGGTAAGCGGCAAACTGCCCTTCGTACCAGAGCGGGATATAAGGTAATTGTTCATGGATACGGCGGGTTGCCGCCGGCCAGTCTTCTTTTTGTAACAGCGCATCCAGCACCAGGTCACGGTAACCGCCACGGTTAAAGCCTTGAGGTGGCATGCTGCTGGAGCCGAACACCTTGCTGTAGATCTCTGGCGTTTTAATACCTACCCAGGTCAGCCCGGATAGCTGGAAATTACCTTTCTGCACATCGGCGAAAAAGGTGCCCCAGTCCAGGCTCTTGATCTGTAAATCTATGCCTGCCGCCTGCATCTGTGCCTGCAGGATGGTCGCCAGGCGTACGCGTTGCGGGTCTGTGCTGGTTTTATACACCAGCGTCAAAGGCAACTTGATGCCAGCGGATTGCAACAGCTCTTTGGCCAATTCCGGCTGGTAACCATAAGGTCGCAATGCCGGATTACCGGCATAATGCTCAGGCGGCAGGATGGCATTGGCCTGGCGGCTGTGGCTGACCATGACCTTGTCAATAATGGCCTGGGTATCAATGGCATGCGCGATGGCGCGCCTGACCCTGGCATCTTTCAGGAATTCCGCCTGCACATTCAGGCCCAGGTAAGAATAATTGGCACCGACCACGGTTTGCACGGTGATATCCGGCTGTTTTTGCAGGTATTTCACCAGTTCCGGCGGCAAATCCCCCTGGATCAGGTCCGCTTCGCCGCGTTTGAGCTTCAGCACACGGACATTCGGGTCCCTGACTTCACTGAAACGTACTTTCAGGCCATCACTACGCCTGACCAATTGCAACTCGCTGTTCCAGCCATCCAGTTTGAATGGGCCGCTACCGATGGGCGCATGGCCAAAATCATGGCCAGCAGCAATCAGTTCGCCAGGCAAAATGCCAATGATCAGCCGCGCCGGGAAATGCGCATCCGCATGGCTTAGTTCAAACTCTATTGTTTTCGCATCCGGCGTGCTGATGCGCTTGATGTGCCTGAATTCGGCGGTATGCGGCGAATTTTTAAGTTGCAGCAAACTTTCATAGGTTGCTTTTACATCGGCGGCGGTGAGGGGTTTGCTATCGTGGAAAGTTGCCGCCGGCTGCTGCAGTTGAAAACGGTAATGCAAGGCGTCCAGCATTTGCCATGAAGCCAGACCGGGTACTTCATGTGATGCGGCATCAAACTCCACCAGCCGCTGGTAAAGCAGATGATTGACACGCTCTGAAGCCGCATCAGTGGCATATCTGGGGTCGAGATTGACCGGTGCCTGTGCTACGGCAAATACCAGTGCACGAGGCTCGCTGGCTGGCTGACAGGCCGACAACACCAGTGCCAGTCCAATGACTGCCGAACCTGCGATTTTTCTTAACGACACGGTATGTTCTTTCAATTGGCCGATGTTGATCAGAGTCTTTCAAACAGGGCGATAGATTCCACATGCGCAGTGTGCGGGAACATATTCATCACCCCTGCTGATTTCAGCTGGTAACCTTTCACATTGGTCAGGATGGCCACATCGCGTGCCAGTGTGGACGGGTTACAAGATACATACACGATACGCTTGGGCGCACCGTTTCCATCCTCTGGCAATGACTTGATCAGTTCCATCGCACCATCGCGCGGCGGGTCTATCAGCCATTTATCAAAATAACCCAGGCGTTGCAGCAACTCCGGCGTCATATCGAACAGGTCAGACTCGGCAAACTCTACATTCGCCACCCCATTGAGGGTGGCATTTTCAATGGCACGTTTAACCAGGGCTTGTGAGCCTTCCACGCCGTACACTTGCGCCCCGCTTCGGGCGATGGGCAGCGTGAAGTTACCCAGCCCGCAGAAAAAGTCAGCGATGCGTTCACCCGCCTGCGGTTGCAATAATTGCATGGCACGGCGGATCATCACGCGGTTGATGCCAGGGTTCACCTGGGTGAACTCTATCGGGCTGAACGGGTATTCCAGGTTATATTCCGGCAGGCTGTAATGCAGGCGGTCGCCGTGGTCAAACAACGGTTTCGCCGTATCCGGCCCCTTGGTTTGTGTCCACAACTGCACGCCATGCTTTTCTTCAAACGCTTTCAGCAATGGCAGGTCACGCTCCTCCAGCCCTTCCAGGATGCGTAACAGCAACACGGTCGCATCTTCACCTACCGCCAGTTCAATCTGCGGCAGGGACTGTTTGACGCTTAACTGACCGATCAACTCCTTGAGCGGCACGATCAGGTCAGAAATATATTCAGGCAATACCTGGCAGCTATCCATAAAAGTCACAAAGCTGCTGGCTTTTTCGTTGAAGCCCACCAGCACGCCACCTTTTTTTTCCACATAACGCACTCTCAGGCGCGCCTTGTGGCGGTAATGCCAGGGCGTACCCTGGATAGGCGGCAGTATTTTTTCCGGACGCTGGCGGCCGATGTGCCATAAATCGGCTTCGAGCATGCGCTGCTTGGCGGCTACCTGTGCTGAAAACTCCAGGTGCTGCATGGCACAGCCACCGCACGTGCCAAAATAGACACAGCCAGGCGTGACACGCTGGCTGGAGGCTTTTAGCACTTTGGTGGTTGTGGCGATCTCATAAGTACTTTTCACGTGATGCGACAGGAACTGCACTTCCTCGAACGGCAAGGCGCCTTCAATAAAAATCACTTTGCCATCGACATGCGCAACGCCGCGACCTTCCTGGTCCAGGGATTCAATGACAGCAGTGCGGGGAGTTTGTTTCGCCATGGACGCTGGCGACATGCGGTTTCTTTGACGGTTGCTTCTCATAGCTGTCATTTTACCTGAATTGGGCTTACAATCTTCTACGAAGCACTGCAAAATAAGGGAGACCATATGTTAAAACAATGGAGTCTGTGTATTGCTCTGGTGATGGCGCTTTGCGCTTCTTCTGCCTGCCTGGCGGATGAGATCACCATCCAGCAGGATGAGCATGGTGTGGATTATGTGACTGGCGGCATTGGCTCGGAAGAAGTCGAAGCGCTGGAAGCGTTCAAAAAACAATTCGCCCTGTACTTCCTGTTTTCTGAAGGTAAGATCGGCCGGCTGGTCGATGGTGTGAATATCACGATTGTGGATGCCAAGAAACAGACGGTATTCAGCCTTGATGCGGCCGCGCCCAGATTACTACTTAACCTGCCTACCGGTAAATATACGGTGATTGCCAGTTACCAGGGTAATTCACAACGCTACACTCTCAACAGTAGCAAAAAACACCAGCGTATCATCCTGAACTGGAAAAATGCCAGTATTGATGAGGACTCAAGAGAACAGAACAGGCAGGAGGAAAGTCCTGCTGAAGAGATCCCCAACGATACCAGGGCAGAGTTACCCGCCCATAGCTGATCTACTCCCAGGCACTGATGAATTGCTGCCAGTGCGTGCCGCTGTAACCGGCTAAGGTCTCACGCACCAGGCGGATCTCCTCTTCATAGGCCCCTTCGGTCAGGTGACCACGCATTTTCAGGTAACGCAGGTATACCAGATGGGTGTTGGCAACGTCAGTTTCGCAGTAATCGCGTATGGCTTTGATCTCGCCATCCAGAAATGCCTGCCACACCTTGCTGCCGTCCATACCTAATTTACCGGGGAAACCGCACAACTGTGCCATCTGGTCCAACGGGGCATTGGCCCGGCCGCTATACATCGCCAGTACATCCATCAGATCCAGGTGGCGCATATGGTAGCGGCTGATGTAGTTATTCCATTTGAACTCCTTGTCATCCTCACCCAGGTCCCAGTACCTGGGCGCGGCAATATCATGCACCATGGCACGGTAATGCAGGACCGGCAAGTCGAAACCGCCGCCATTCCAGCTGACCAGGTTAGGCGTGTATTTCTCGATACCATCAAAAAAGCGCTGGATGATCTCGGCTTCAGTAGAGGTTTCATCACCTAATGTCCACACCCTGAACTGGCTGCCCTCACGCAACGCGCACGAAATCGCGCATACCCGTTGCAAATGGTGCGGTAAAAAATCAGTCCCGTTTTGCTGCCGGCGCTGATGAAAAGCGATGTTGGCGACATCAGCATCGGTGAGCGTATCAGGCAAATCATGCAGGCGGCGGATACCGTCTACGTCGGGGATGGTTTCTATATCAAAGACCAGGCTTAACATTATTTACTCGTGAAATGGCGTGCGGCATACCATAGCATAGCCATTACAGATTCACCACTTAAAGTAATTTGTATAAGCCGATCACGAAAATAAATATAGAGACAGGAACGCTGGTCAGCACATTGATATGCAAAGAACTCAGCGGGAACAGATCAACGCCACCACTTGCAGTGGCAGCGCTGTGATGACATTGAATACTGAATCAGGAACTAAAAAGCCTGGCTAAGAATAAGGTTCAGGCGAATTCGGCACGTGGCAGCAATTGCTCAACTGAAGCTTCGTTCTCCAGCCACTCCGCCGGGGCTTTATGCATCCTGATCGGTGTTTTCATTTCATCTCCGTCGAACCTCAGAATGGCATAACTGATGTCATCCGGCGTTTCAATCGGCGTGAATTTGCCAAAACCGAAATCGGCATTGCGCATCACTTGCCATGCGCCCACCGGTTCAGCATATTCAGGTTTGGAGAAATAATGTGCGATCTGCTTGTCGGTCACATTCTTGAGTTCGCAATCATTTTCACGCGATAACACAGACCAACGGTAATCCAGCCCATCAGCGATTGGCTGCAGTTGCAAGATATACCAGTGCAGGTTTTCACGCACCAGCTGTATCAGTGATCGCACGCGACCAGTCTGCTGATTCAGGATATAGTAAATGCCCGAATCCTCCTGGCGGATAGTCTGGCCCAGACGAGGTAGAACGAAAAGATTATTTGCCACAACAAACTCCTTCCATCGCAATATGCACTTTATTTGCATGCAATGACCATGCCTGAAATGTAAATCCGGTACATTTACCGCTTTGTTTTTTGATTTGTCGTGGCGGTGAAAGGTTTACATCTGGCTTCCCGGTTTTATGGTCATCGTGTAAGTCTTGTAATAAAGTTAATCATTACAATTAGTTAGGGCTATTTCAGCACCCATTGCCCGTCTCGTTGCACTTGCCAGCCTGGCTGCGCCCGGTCTATCCAGCGCTGGGCAAATGTGCGTTGTATCTCGCCTTCCCATTCGGGGTGACCATTTGCGGCAGCAATCCCCTGGTATAACCTGCTACGGTCAGCATTTTCGTCTTTGACCAGTGCAGAAAGCGCACTACGTTGGGACAATGGCACCAATCCTGCATCCTTCACTGCGACAAACCCGTCTGCGGTCAGCCCCACTGCGCCTGATTGATAATGTGGCGATAACAGCTGGTGGCGGCTTTGCATACTGGCCTTCACCGCAGCCACGGCGGGTGTGTTCACATCAAGGTCGGCGGCGGCATGCGCCTGCACGGACAACAACGCGACAACCATACCCAGTAACACCTTGTTAAAGGTGTGAGAGCAATAAAGCTTAAATAGTTGCAATTGCGCCCGCCATGGGTAGCTTGTTTTGATGCATGTTCTCATGGTGCAGGCTCCTGATTAACAGCGGGTGTCGCTGCAGGCGTGGCCGCAGGGACATTGCTTTCTTTAGACGCCGGGCTTGAGGCAGGCGTTTGGCCGGCAGGGGTTTGCCAGATCTCATCGATGACTCTATCTGCCGCTTTTTCAGCCGCCGCTGCCGGAAAATAGATATTGATGGTGACACAAGCGGTCAGTCCGGTGGTTACGACGGCTAACACAGATGCATGCATCCATCGCCGGTATGGGTTGGCAATATTCACTCTGGTTCCTTTCCGGCAACATCCCGTATTTTATGAAGACGCATATTTTTAAACCCGTCACCTAGTCGATAATGATTTTACTATTGCTGTCGGTTACACGTTGCATACGGCTCAATACATCTTTCCAGCTGACATATTGCGTGTAGCCATTCACATTGACCGAGGGCGCTCCCTTGCCCTTGACGATTACAAAGCCGCCAGGGATAGCCTCTACCCCGCCCATTTTGCAGATATCCCCGCGCAATTCACAGCGCAAGCCTATCTTTTCATAGCCGAACTCCTTGAAAAAACGCAGGAAAGTACGTTGCAACGCCGCAGCCGTGCCTTCGCCGCCCAGTGCGGTAATGTTCTCCACCGCGCGTTGCGATATCTTTTTCTCAAACGGGCCATCCGCGGTCTGGATGACCGCATCCATATAAACCGGCTTCCAGTTCTGCAATCTCAGATGCTTGATGTCGCCTTCCAGTTTGCCGGTGATAGAGCCAAAATTAAAGGTATTTGTGATCTCACCGAGATCTATATCGCGCATGGTGAAATTGGCATGCAGTTTCGGCACCGCCCCTAACGGGTCATCTATATCTAGGTCAGACATACCGACCATGCCGTTAAACAGTTTGAACTGCATGTCACCCGTCATACGCAGCTCATGGTTGGCATAGGTGATCAATGGCACAGACCCGGTGATCTGTCCGCGCATGGTCGGCCAGTCCAGTGCCTGGCTGAATTGTGACATGCTGATAGGCTGCATATCCATTTTCACATGCCAGACCATGCTTTGATTGATCCAGGCGGCAGAAATATCCTGGAAATCCAGCATACCGTCCAGGATAGGCAGCTTCATGCTGGGTGAAGTGATGGAATAACGGTTCACGTCAGCCCACCAGCTGGTTGCGCCCAGCGGGATCTTTAAAATATGGCCGGACTGGTAACCCATGGCTATCTGTGTTGGCTGCTCATAATCCCAAGGGATATTGGCACTCAAATGGCTGAAGCCGAACTTGCCACGCTGGTCTTCCAGGCTGGCATCCACAATATTCAGGTGGAACTTCAAAGGCTGAAATCCTTTGGCTTCAAAAGACCAGTCTGCCTTGCCGGAAACTTTCAGATGCCCGAATGCAGAATTAGGGATCAGCGGCTGGATAAAGGCCTGGTAGACGCCATTAAAATCAACATCGCTGGCATCGACCTTTAACAACTCGAATTCTTTGCGGACGAGATTGACGCGGCTTTGGCTGTGCAATGTACCTACACCTGGCAAACTAAGGGTCGCCTGCTCGATATCCAGATATGGCTGGCGGTAAAAACCTTTGATCTCAAATCGCTTGTTGCCATCGGCAAAATAAAACGGTTGCCAGAATAGCTCGCCCTGCTGCCAGTCGAAAACACCTTGCCAGCGCCAGCCACCTGCTTGCTCATGTGCCGAAAGGCTGACCTTGCCGGTCAGCTTATCCGCTGCATGCAATCCTTCCGCGTCACTAAACTTTGCCTGGTTGACTGATAAATCCAGGTCTACACCTCTCGCCATCTCACCGCTTTTACCGACTGCTTTCCAGGTCGGTGTCACCAGCAAATCAAAGGGAATGTTGGAACGAATATCCTGGTACAAGCCATCTGCGCAACGCCAGGTTTCCGTAGCGGCTTGTGCAGGCACCAGGCAATTAAGGTGAAACTTGCCCCATACTTCATCATGCAAAGCCTTGACTTCGGCGTCCAGCGACAAGGTAGGTTGCAAGGTATTCTGCCGGTAATCCAGGAAGATGCGCGGATGCCTGACCTGGTACGGCTCCATTCGCAGTTGATCGGAAGTGATCAGTAAGGTAGGACGCTGGCTGATATCAAGCGAGATATTCGGTTTATCCAGCGTGGCATCGCCCAATTGCAGGCGAGTGGCGTTAATTTTTACCTGCTGTTTGCTGCGTAAATCCAGTACAGCATTGGGTTTATCCAGTTGAAACAGGTCACTACTGATGCTGTCTGCGCTTAAGCTGATTTGGCTAATCGCACAAGCCTGTGCTGACCATAACATCAGACTCAGGCACCAGATGCGCATCAGTCTGGGAACACTCCGGTAGACAGGTAACGGTCACCGCGGTCGCACACGATGGCGACAATCACGGCGTTATTCACTTCTTTGGAAAGTTGTAGCGCGCTGTATAACGCCCCGCCACTGGAAATACCGGCAAAGATACCTTCTTTTTGTGCCAGTTTGCGCGTGGTGTCTTCCGCATGTTTCTGGCTGACATAGCGTAACTCATCCACGCGTTTGGCATCAAAAATGGTCGGCATATACGCTTCAGGCCATTTACGGATACCCGGAATCTGTGCACCCTCTTCCGGCTGCACGCCGATGATCTGTATAGCCGGGTTCTGCTCTTTCAGATATTTGGACGTGCCCATGATAGTGCCTGTAGTGCCCATGCTGGAAACAAAATGCGTGACTTTACCTTCAGTATCGCGCCAGATTTCCGGCCCGGTGCCTTCATAATGCGCCAGCGGATTATCGGAATTGGCAAACTGGTCGAGGACTATGCCTTCGCCTTCGGCCTGTAGTTTCATCGCCACATCGCGCGCCAGCTCCATGCTGCCATCCTTGGGTGTCAGCACCAGTTCTGCGCCATAGGCTTTCATGCTTTGACGGCGCTCAACCGACTGGTTCTCCGGCATCACCAGCACCATCTTGTAGCCACGCATGGCGGCCACCATCGCCAGTGCAATACCGGTATTGCCGCTGGTCGCTTCGATCAGGGTATCGCCGGGCTTGATATCGCCACGCTGTTCGGCGCGCAGGATCATGCTGTAGGCAGGCCTGTCCTTGACCGAACCGGCCGGATTATTCCCTTCCAGCTTGAGCAGAATGGTATTGCTGGCGTTGGGATTGATGCGTTGCAAAGCGACCAGTGGCGTGTTGCCGACAAAGTCATCCAGGGTTTTATATGGTTTCATAACAGACTGACAGAGATTGTTTTCCAGAGCCGGAATCACCCGTCTTCCAAATGTTCAGAATTGATTTGATAATTTAATACGATATTTAATACACTGGCCCGCTTAATATATGTAAAATCACCCGAAGTATGCATGATTCAGGGTGATTCCCAGTAAGTTGGCGAATACCGCATTTTACATAAACTGATCGCATCACAAAAACAAAAATTGCCCAGGGAAACAGATATTGAAAAAGTGGATTAACAAGGTGCTTGTCGTCATGTTACGTCCGATCCAGCTTTTTCCGGAGTTAACAGACACCGTCAACGTCCGCTACAAAGTCATTTTCCTCAACAACGTATTCACTTTTGCCGGCCTGGCTTCACTCGCCATGAGCTTAGTTCGCTGGGAGATCGATCCCTTTCTCGGCAAAGTCGACCTGCTGTTCGCCTGTATCGCATTCCTGCTGCTGTGGATTCTGCACCGTCACCACAAAATGGTGGAACTGATCGCCAGCATAGCCTTATGGCTGTGTTTTGTTCAGTTCCTCACCGTGTTCTTTATCGGCAACGGCAATGCGACGCGCAGCGGCCTGCTGTTGCTCATACTCGCTGCCGCCTTTTACCTCAAAGGTCGGGTGGCAGGCTATTCCATGCTGGCCATATTACTGTCACTGGTGATAGGCAATCATTTCCTCGAGTTGTTCCCATCCGATTACAGCCATCTGGATATGCTGAGCCTGGGCTTTTACCTGCTGGCCCAGTTTTTCATCATCCACAACTACGAAAGCCTGCGCGAAACGCAAACCAGCTACCTCAAGGCATTGAACACCGACCTGGAAGCACAGGTGAAACAGCGTACAGAACAACTGGCTGCCGCCAATCAGGCGCTGGAACTGGAAAAGCAGAACCTGACCAGGATCTCCAGCACCGATCACTTGACCGGCTTAAGTAACCGCCACCATTTCGAGGCGGTGTTTGCCGAGTATTCACCTGTCTCGGACAAAAAAACCACGGATGCGCTGATATTGATCGATATCGACAACTTCAAAAAGATCAATGACACATACGGCCATGTGGTTGGAGATAGCGTGCTGAAAGGTGTCGCCACCTGTATGAAGAAACATAGCCGGCGGCATGACATCACCGTGCGCTGGGGCGGCGACGAGCTGATCATTTACGCGCCACGCACTACATTGAAACAGGCATACCAGTTGGCGGAAAAGATACGCAAACAGATTTATGCGCTGGAAATCCAGGACCTGGGGCCTGTCAGTATCAGCGCCGGGGTCGCCATCATGAAGACCGGTGATACACTTTCCCAGCTATTGCAGCGCGCAGACAACGCGTTATATGAAGCCAAACAGGCCGGGCGTAACCATGTGCATGCGGCAGCATCGGCTTGATCGCATTGCCTTATACCAAAATTTTTCTGTCTTAGTCTTGAACATATGATGTTAAGAAGTTTTGTTTTTTTCTGTGCCTGTGTATTACTCAGCCCGCTGGCACACGCAGAGCAGTGGCAAACAGTTCAGGGCCGCGAGAAATTCCTGACCGTAGCGGTAGACCTGGATTCGTTGCAGGTTGGCCAGCTTGACGACATGATCCGCTTCAAAGTCAGGGCAGATGATCATGACGACACCATCACCACCAAATTTGTGCAGGCTTCCTGCAGTGAATTTTCAATCGAAGCGGAACGCGAGGTGGTGTTTCATAAATCCACCCTAACCTCGGATACCCTGGACTGGAAAAACGACCAGTCCCTTAAAAGCAGCCCGGAGTCCGCGCAGGCCAGATTGTCTTTCTGGGGAATCACACAAGCATATGGACAGGCGATCTCACTGGCTTGCCGCCGGGTCGGCAACCGGGCACCCGAACGTCTGCTCAGCATGCCTGCGCCTGTCGACCAGTGCGCACTGTCCAACCCGTTACGCAAAGTCGCGTGTGCCAGCCATGCCAGCTGGCGCGCCAACTACAAGCTTTATATGTCCAGATCGCACGATGTGATCCATAACTGCGGCATTTCAGAAGACCGCATGACCAAGCAGGCAGCGTGGCTGCTGAAAAATGTCATGCGCTGCCAGAACGAAAGTTGTGGTAACGAGATACTGGAGAATTGGATACACAAACGCGGGGAAGATATCGCCAGCGTCATCCATATGCCCAAGAATGCCAGCTACAGTTGGGGCAACCAGGAAGGGCCTGTATGCAAATCGCTGGGCCAGGCTGACCAGGCGATTGCCAGCATGCAAACAGAAGAGATTTATGCCAAAGCCAAATACCTGGGCTGCCTGAAACGCGAAAAAGGCAAATTACGCGCCTCAGGCATCCCCAATGACATGGTGCCGCAGCTCGCCGAGCAATCATGCGAAAGCCATTTCCAGGAATGGCATGACACGATTGCCAGGCAGTCGGCCATGTTGGATGCGCAGCTCCCCGAAGCGAGGAAGCTGGCAGTCGATTAGCTGTTTGCTGGCTATCAGTGAGAGAAGCTTGCTGCGATTAAGAATTGCAGCGTCTGGCGCGAAACAGGAATACCGCATACAAGCCAAACAGCACAAAGCTGATGAGGCCAAGCTGTGGCAACGTCAGTCCAAGCAATGTCCAGTCGATCGCGGCGCAATCCCCGGTACCGCGGAACACCAGCGTCAACGCTTTCTTCAACGGGAAGTTTTCAAACATATAGTCAAAACCGACGCCGCAATCGGCAATGATCTCGTCTTTATGTACCTGCAGCCACCAGTGACGGATCGCCACACCCGCACCACCGAGCGCAGTCAGCACTTCAACCACGGTTAAACCTTTGCTCAGCCAGGAGCTGGGCGGCAGGAAAGCATGGACCAGGAACAGCACTCCCAGGCTCATGAAAATAATGCGCTGGGAAATACACAAGGGGCAAGGCTCCAGGTTGTAATGGACCTGTATTGCCAAAGCCAGCGCGACGATGCCGAAGCAAGCCAGAAACCCTAATATATACCCGCCACGCCCTCTAAACCATTGACACATTGCCTGCTCCTGCGCTGAATAAAACTAAAATGAGATTGGGATTGTAATAGATAACGCGCGTTTGAAGCGGAGACTGGAAAGCTTTTGCGGTTTTTTCACAGTTTTATTCAGGATGCGACAGCGGCAACTTCATCCTGCCGCATGGCCGACTTCTGCCTGATCTCGTGATGTTTCTTTTTATAATAATGGGCGATGCGTTTCACATAATCTCGTGTTTCAGGATAAGGCGGAATGCCCTTATGCCGCTGCACTGCATTTTCACCGGCGTTATAAGCAGCTGCCACCAACTCTACATCGCCTTTGAAAAAGCTGATCAGCCAGCGCAGATAAGAAAGCCCGCCCTTGATATTCTGCTCGGGATCATACGCATCCTTAACGTGAAACCTGGCCTGGGTATCCGGCAACAGCTGCATCAAACCCTGCGCTTTCTTACGCGAAGTGGCTTTCGGGTTAAAGCCGGATTCCACTGCGATCACGGCCATGGCCAGATCAACGTCTACGCCATATTTAGGCGCATGCTTTTTCACTAACTGGTACACCGGTCCACGTTTGCGGTACAGCACTTGTGCCGCTGAGTTCTCATGTGCATGCATGCACGGCGGCAGTTTCGCCAGTTCGGCATTGCCTGGCTCCTTGTCCAGCCATTCCCTGGCCTCCCTGTGCCCCTGTATGGCAGCCAGGCTGAAGAAGCGCGCCGCAATATCATGGTTCACTTCCACGCCTTTACCAGCACTGTATAACCAGCCCATCGCGAATTGCGCATCCGGGTTACGGCCTTCGCCTGCCTGGGCACAGAAATGCGTGTAGGCCTGCTCATAGCTGGTCAGCCCCAGGGAGTTTTTTGTGCCTGAAGCCAGGCTTATTTGCAGCTTGATGAATTGTTTATACCCTTCATTCTGCATGGTGGATTGTTCCCGGCTGTAACCGGCAACAGGCTCGATTATCGGCGAGTCAGGCACGGCAACCTCTTCTGCGGGCTGATTCATGACCACTTCAGCCTCGCTGGTTAAGGCTCCCTCGTCAGCATGGGACGATAATGAGCACAGCGTAAAGTACGCTGCCACCAACCGGAATGAAATCAATAAGCATATTTTATGCACAGAAGATATGTTGCCTGTATTTTTTGACACCAGATCGAGCATGACGATAGCAACTTCTCAATGCCCTATTCGTAAAAGACCGCTAGTCGAAGAAAAAGTGCCCGTAACACATCCAAGTGGGCGGGAGGCATCGCCCGCAATGATTATTTTTCTTAGGATGAGTTACCACCTGTGACCAGAAAAAGCATGGCAAACCAGCACAGGCTGTTGGATAATGTGGCCCTATGGCTAGCTTATTACCGACTTCTCCCAAGCAACTCCTGAGTGTCAGTGACCTGACGCGACTAACCAAGGAACTGCTGGAAACCAGCTTCCCCCTGTTCTGGATCAGTGGCGAGATCTCCAATTTCACGCGGGCTGCCAGCGGCCACTGGTACTTTTCACTCAAGGATGCCAAGGCACAAGTGCGTTGCGTGATGTTTAAAGGACGCAACAGCTTGGTAGAGCGCATGCCGCGTGAAGGTGACTCGATAGAAGCACGTGCAACGGTGACCCTGTATGAAGCGCGTGGTGATTTCCAGCTGACCATCGAGTTCATGCAACCTGCCGGGCTGGGACGCTTGTATGAAGCGTACGAGCAACTGAAACAGCGTTTGCAAAGCGAAGGTCTGTTTGACCAGGCACGTAAAAAACCCATTCCTGCCGAACCACACAGGATAGGTGTGGTGACCTCTCCCGATGCCGCCGCCTTACGCGATGTGCTGACCGCCATCCGGCGCCGTCATCCGGGCATGGCAGTGATTATTTACCCTACCCCGGTACAAGGCAAAGGTTCTGCAGAACTGATCGCCAGTGCCATCCGCCTGGCCGACCAGCGCCAGGAAGTCGACACCTTGCTGATATGCCGGGGCGGCGGCAGCATTGAAGATCTGTGGTCTTTTAACGAAGAGGTCGTCGCGCGTGCGATCGCCGCGTGCCGTTTGCCCACCATCAGCGGCGTCGGCCACGAAACTGATTTCACCATTGCCGACTTTGTCGCCGATCTGCGTGCGGCTACACCGACCGCCGCGGCAGAATTAGCCTGTCCTGACCAGTCGCAATTACGTTCACAGGTGACGCAATTACAATTGCGGCTGATGCGCGCCATGCAATCCTTGTTGCAAAAACAGGCGCAAACGCTGGATTATCTGTCGCGCAGGCTCATTTCCCCTGCCCAGCAATTACAGCAGCAAAAACAGTCACTGGCGCAATGGCAGCACCGGTTGCAGCTAGCCATGCAACATATCCTTAATGCACAACTGCGGCGGGTCGGCTACCTGGCGACCAGCCTGCAACAATTGAATCCGCACCAGGTACTGGCGCGCGGCTATGCCATTGTGCAACAAACTGACGGCCACACGGTCACAGATGCTAAGCAACTGAACACAGAGGAAACCCTACGGGTGACTTTGTACCGGGGGTCGGCAGAGGTGATCGTCACCCGGACCGCCAGCACGGATGATTAATGTTTTTTACACATTCTTAACAAAAGGTATGCAGGAGCAGCGGCAAAAATCTTTGGTCAAGCTGTTAAATTGACAGATAATAAACGTTTGCTTTACGTCGTTCACACAATGGACAATACAAAAAGTCAGCCCGCGGCATTGCATACCATGGCACTTGCCGCACTCGGGGTGGTATTTGGTGATATCGGAACCAGCCCCCTCTACACCATGAAAGAAGTATTTGCGGTAGGCCATCACCCGTTACTGCTGACGCAAGACAATGTATACGGTATTTTGTCCTTGATTACCTGGGCGCTTCTGCTCATCGTTTCCTTCAAATATGTCGCCTTCATCATGCGTGCGGATAACCGTGGCGAAGGCGGTATCATGGCGCTGCTATCCCTTGCCAGCCGCTATGCAGGAGGCGAGCCGGACCAGCGGAAACGCATCATGATGCTGGGTATCATAGGCGCGTGCATGTTCTATGCCGATGGCATGATCACCCCGGCGATCTCGGTCTTATCCGCGGTGGAGGGCCTGGAAGTCGCAGCGCCGCAGCTGGATGACTGGATAGTGCCGATCACCTTGCTGGTGCTGTTTTTGCTCTTCTGGGCACAAAGCAAGGGCACCGCAGTCATGGGCGCTTTTTTTGGCCCCATCATGCTGACCTGGTTTGCAGTCCTCGGTATACTTGGCGTGATCAATATCAGCCACCACACTGAAATCCTCAAAGCCCTCAGTCCTTATTACGCCTTCCTGTTTTTCATTACCCAACCCAAAATCGCTTTTATCGCCCTCGGCGCTGTGGTGCTGGCGGTGACCGGTGCCGAAGCTTTGTATGCCGACATGGGGCATTTTGGCCGCAAACCGATACGCCTGGCCTGGTTCCTGTTTGTGTTACCTGCCCTGATCTGCAATTATTTCGGCCAGGGCGCGCTGATCCTGGCTGACGCTGATTCCATCCAGAACCCGTTCTACCATTTAGCGCCTGACTGGGCGTTATTCCCGTTGATCATCCTGGCGACGCTGGCGACGGTGATTGCGTCACAAGCAGTGATCACCGGCGCATTCTCGGTGTCGCGCCAGGCCTTGCAGCTGGGATTCATCCCGCGCATGCATGTAGCCCACACCTCGGAACAGACCGAAGGCCAGGTCTACATGCCCCGCGTGAACTGGGGCCTGATGCTGGCGACCATGGGTCTGGTGGTGATCTTTGGCAGTTCCGGCGACCTGGCAGCCGCCTATGGGATTGCCGTGACCGGCGATATGGTGATCACCACCTTGCTGGCAGCCGTGGTTTTCCATCATTTATGGGGATGGAGCAAGCTGAAGACAGCCTGCCTGATTACGGTATTCCTGGCAATCGACCTGTCCTTCTTCACTGCCAATATCCTGAAGATCCCTGATGGCGGCTGGGTGCCCTTGCTGATGGGCCTGATCATCTTCACCCTGATGCGCACCTGGAAAACCGGCCGCGCCCTGCTGTATAACATCCTCAGATCGGAGTCGATGGAACTGGTCCCCTTTATCCAGGCCATCGGTGCGCATCCGCCTGCCCGTGTCAATGGTGCCGGTGTGTTCATGACGCCTAACCCGGATGGCGTGCCGCATGCGCTGCTGCATAACCTCAAACACAACAAGGTGCTGCATGACCGGGTGGTGATCCTCACCGTGCGTTTTGAAGATTATCCGTATACCAGTGCTGAAGAGCGCATTTCAGTGGAAAACCTGGATTATGGCTTCTACCGCGTGACCATACGCTATGGCTACATGGATGAACCCGACCTGCCGCGTGACCTTGCCTTGACTGAAGCCAAGGGCCTGACCCTGGATACCATGGATACCTCTTTCTTCGTCGGCAAGGAAAGCCTGATCGCTTCCGACAAGCCGGGCATGGCTTTCTGGCGTAAAAAAATATTCATCGGCCTGTTCAGGACAGCGGAAACCATCACCAACCAGTTCAAGTTACCGCCTAACCGGGTGGTGGAACTGGGGTCACAGGTAAAAATCTAGCAATAAAATCCCGTGACAATGTGAGCGCATAAACCCAGGATTAAAATTTACATTGGTAAACATCCCGCTGTCACACTAGAATGTTATAAAAAATAACCGTATCCAGACCGGAGCCACTCCGGTACCGAGAAAGGAAACCTGATGTCCATGAATAAAATAACATCCATTAAAACCGTGTCTGTCGCAGTGCTGTGTGCGCTGCTTTCGGCCTGTGCCAGCACCACCAATAACAGCGTGTCCGGCGTGCAGCGCAGCCAACTGCTATTACTGCCTACCAGCACGGTAAACGACATGTCTGCACAGTCATACACGCAGACGTTGCAGGAAGCGAAGAAAAACAACACGCTGAATGCCGACAAGCCATTATTGACCCGCGTGACCAATATTTCCAACCGCCTGATCGCCCAGGTTGGTGTTTTCCGCCCGGATGCTACTAAATGGAAATGGGAAGTGAATGTCGAAAAGAATGACCAGTTAAACGCCTATTGCATGCCTGGCGGCAAAATCATGGTGTTCTCCGGCCTGGCCGAAAAACTCAAGGCGACCGACGATGAACTGGCCGCAGTCATCGGCCACGAAATCGCCCATGCCCTTCGTGAACATGGCCGTGAGCGCATGTCGCAGGCTTATATACAGCAATTTGGCTTGCAGGCGCTGGCGACGGTGATCGGGGGCAATGCCGGCAACATGGCGGCACAGGGTGCAGGGTTAGGCAGCCAGTTGCTGTTCTCCATGCCTAACGGCAGGGAGCAGGAGCGCGAAGCTGACCGGATGGGGCTGGAACTCGCTGCACGCGCTGGCTACAACCCGGAAGCGGCTGTCAGCCTATGGAAAAAAATGATGGCAGCCAACAAGGAAGCACCCCCAGAGTTCTTGAGTACCCACCCTTCCAGCGAAAACCGTATCAAGGATTTACAGGCGCTGACGCCTAAAGTCATGCCGCTTTACCTGGCAGCAAAATCCAAATAAACGGTTTTTGCTCATTACATACTTTGCCAAATGCAAAGCACTAAAAACCCGAAATTAGGTTAAAATTTCGGGTTTTACTTATTACCATCATTAGAGAACATCATGGATCCACGTCAAAGCATTATCGAGGCGGCTTTTGAAGACCGCGCGAACATCAACCCTGCCAATGCTTCCGCAGAAATCAAGCAAACCGTTGCTTCCATTCTGGATGACCTGGACGCAGGCAAACTGCGTGTAGCCAGCCGTATCGGTGACACCCAGCAATGGGAAACTCACCAGTGGCTGAAAAAAGCGGTGCTGCTGTCTTTCCGTTTGAAAGACAACTACCTGATGGATGATGGCGTTACCCGCTACTTCGACAAAGTGGACCCGAAATTTGCCGATTACACCGAAGAAGACTTCAAGGCCGGCGGTTTCCGCGTGGTGCCGAATGCCATCGTGCGTAAGGGTTCTTTCATTGCCAAGAACACCGTGCTGATGCCGTCTTACGTCAACATTGGCGCCTATGTCGGTGAAGGCTCCATGGTGGATACCTGGGCGACTGTAGGTTCATGTGCGCAAATCGGTAAAAACGTGCACCTGTCCGGCGGCGTGGGTATCGGGGGCGTGCTGGAGCCTGTACAGGCCGGCCCTACCATCATCGGTGACAACTGTTTCGTCGGTGCCCGTTCCGAAGTGGTTGAAGGCGTGGTCGTGGAAGACAACTGCGTGATCTCCATGGGGGTTTACATCGGCCAGTCGACCAAGATTTATGACCGCGAAACCGGTGAAGTGCATTATGGCCGTGTGCCGGCTGGTTCAGTGGTCGTCTCCGGCAACCTGCCTTCCAGCGATGGCAAATACAGCCTGTACTGCGCTGTGATCGTGAAAAAAGTCGATGCCAAAACACTGAGCAAAGTCGGCATCAACGAATTATTACGCGGTATCTAACGGATACGTCTCAAACGGGAATCACTTTAAATCATTAACGAGTGAAATCGGCTGATACTCAAGCTACTCAAGGTGCAGCTCAAGTATCAGCGGTGAAGGTCGTTATAGAAGTGATTCTCGTTAATGGCCGTGCCAGAACGGGATTTTTAGTATGGAGAGAAAGTAAACAGTACCAGACTCACCAATAAGCAACTGTACCATCAGCAACTGTAGTAGTGTCACAACACCAACAATCAGAATAATCGTGCAATTACTAACTTATGACTACAACGCAATTCTTTATCCCGATTCTGTTCACACTCAGTGTGATCGGGTGCTATTTTGCGTTTGAACTGGTGGACCGACTGCGTACGGTGGCTGCCAAAGACCATGACAGCCTGCTCAGGAAAAACTCGCTGGTCGTCGCATCAGGCGTTTTCCTGCTGCATTGCGGCTACCAGATGTCCGCCGACAATTTCCCCAAGATCACCGAACATCCGGTCGACTTCGTCGGCAGCCTCTTATGTGCCTACATGCTTGCGCTCTCATTGCTGAGCACGGTCAACAAGAAAAAACTGCCATTGCGCGAGCTTCTGTATGGCTCTCTCGCAGCGGCCTTGAGTGGCTACCTGCTTTCCTACTTTTACCAGATCAGCGCCGGTGCCATCAATACGCGCATCGATACCTGGACTGCCATGTTTGCATTCTTCCTGGCTTTCCTGACGTCTGCGCTGGCGATAGTGACCATGTTGTGGATCAAGGGCTATGAAGGCAAGGCCTTGCAGCGCCTGAAAATCATGTTTTCGGTGGAAATCGCACTCGGCTTCCTGGCGTCACACACAGCCATCAACCTCAGCATATTGCACAACAATATGTTTATCGGCCAGCCATCAGACCAGGCCGCCAATTATCTGACTCTGTTACTGACGCTGGCGCCGGTACTGCTGTTCATCACCTCGTTTATCCTGGTGATCTTTTACGAGCGTAATGTCGATCTGGCGCAAAGCAAACTGACTTTCCGTAATACGCAAATCGCCAATAAAAAATTCCTGGCTTATGACCCACTGACCCACCTGCCAAACCGGGATGCGCTTAACCAGCACCTGGCCATCAGCGCCAAACGCTGTGACCGCAATGGCGAGTCACTGGCACTGGCCTATATAGACCTGGATCACTTTAAACCGGTGAATGACCAGTTCGGCCACCACATCGGCGACCTGCTGCTGATCGAGGTTTCCAAACGTATCAGCAACGCCATCCGCAACTGTGATTATGTCGCCCGCGCCGGTGGGGACGAGTTTATCGCCGTGCTCAGTGAGATCGAGAATCACCAGAGTGTGGTGACCGTGATCCAGCGCATCATTGATTCGCTACGCGACACATTCATTATTGAAAACCATGTGATAGAGATCTCCTGCTCCATCGGTATCTCCATGTATCCGCAGGATGGCAATCTGCAAAAACTCAAATTGAATGCCGATGCGGCTATGTACAAAGCCAAGGAAAACGGCAAAAACCAGTACCGTTTCTTTGATGCCGAAATCGAGCAGGCGTCTGACGAAATGCAGCAAACGCGCATTGAACTGAAGAAAGCCATCAGCGAGCAGGAATTCAGGCTGCTGTTCCAGCCCAAGGTGGATGCCGTTACCCGGCTGGTGCATGGTGCTGAAGCTTTACTGCGCTGGCAGCACCCTACCCGCGGCCTGCTCTCGCCTACCAATTTCATAGAAGCAGCCGAGCGTTTCGGCATGATTGAAGAAATCAATGCCTGGGTCATTTCGCAAACCTGTAGCACCATCAGCCAGGCCAGGGATAGAGGCATAGACCTGAGCATCTCGGTCAACCTGTCCAACCAGCAATTCAGGAATAAGCACCTGGATGCGCATATACAGGCTATCCTGGAAGAGCATAAGGTAGAAGCGCGCAACCTTATCCTGGAAGTGTCAGAGACTACGGCTATCCATCACCAGGCGCAGTTCCAGGAAACGCTACGTCACTTCAAGAAACAGGGCCTGAAAATCTCGCTGGATGATTTCGGCCTGCACCCGTTCAGCCTGACACATTTACAGGACCTGGAAATCAGCGAAGTGAAGCTGGACAGATCTTTGACCAAAGGGGTGGCCGCATCAAACACTGCCTTGTCCATCGTCGAGGCGATTGTCAAACTGGCGCATGCCCTTGACCTGAATGTAGTTGCAGAAGGTGTGGAAGACGAAGAGCAGCGCCAGGCACTGGTCAGCATCAACTGCGACCAGATGCAGGGTTACCTGTTCTCAAAACCGGTGGAGCAAAAATTCCTGTTCGATGTCTTCAGTGAGCTACAGCTGAAATCCACCACCAAAAGCCTGTTCTGATCGACGTCAAGACTGTTCTAACCCGGGTTAAGCCTGCCGAATAAATCCCAACGCCGTAGCAGTGGCTGGTAAAATGGTTTCTTTGACCAAGATTTATCGCCATGAAACTTTACGGCATCCCCAATTGCAGTACCGTCAAAAAAGCGCGCGCCTGGCTTGAACAACATGCGATCGCTTATGAATTCCACGATTTCAAGAAACTGGGCCTGGACGCTGCTACCGGAAAACAATGGTTAACCCAGCAACCCTGGGAAAAACTGGTCAACCGCAGTGGCATGACCTGGCGCAACCTGAGTGACGCTGAAAAAAATGCGGTCGTGGACAGCCCTAGCGCACTGAGCCTGATGCAGGACAAGACCTCCGTGATCAAGCGTCCGGTGCTGGTCGATAAAAACCAGATTCTTGCCCTAGGTTTCAATGAAACCGACTATGTCAAACTCTTGGCCAAACACTTCACCAAAGAATGATCACCATGTCAAAAACACTGGAACTCGCCATTGATTTACTGAAACGCCGCTCGCTGACACCGGAAGATGCCGACTGCCAGGAGACCATGATTGCCCGCCTGGAACCGCTGGGCTTCAAGATAGAGCGTATGCGTTTTGGCCAGGTGGATAACTTTTATGCCCGTCGCGGCACTACAGGCCCTTTGATCGTATTCGCCGGCCATACCGATGTGGTACCTACCGGCCCGCTGGATAAATGGCACACGCCGCCGTTTGAACCGACCATTAAAGATGGCATGCTGTATGCCCGCGGTGCGGCGGATATGAAAACTTCTCTGGCGGCATTTATCACCAGTATCGAAGAGTTTGTCGCAGAAAATCCGGATCATCCAGGTTCCATCGGCTTGTTGATCACCTCGGACGAAGAAGGCATTGCCATTGAAGGCACCGTAAAAGTGGTGGAAGCGCTACAGGCACGCGGAGAATTGTTTGACTATTGCATCGTTGGCGAACCGACCAGTAACAAACTGGTGGGCGACATGATCAAAAATGGCCGCCGCGGCTCATTATCCGGCCAGTTAACGGTCAAAGGCATACAAGGCCATATCGCTTACCCGCACCTGGTGAAAAACCCTATCCACCTGGTCGCGCCTGCCATCAAGGACCTGGTGGAAACCGTGTGGGATAACGGCAACGAATATTTCCCGCCTACTTCCTGGCAGATCTCCAATATGAATGGCGGCACCGGCGCTACCAATGTGGTGCCCGGCGAAGTCGAGATCCTGTTCAACTTCCGTTATTGCCCGGAGGTGGATGGCCAGGGCAGTTCAGAGACCAGCCTGCGCTCACGCGTGCATGCCATCCTGGATAAACACGAATTGGATTACACCCTGGAATGGGAACATAACCAGTCCTACATCACACCGCGCGGCCAGCTGGTCGAAGCCATCAGCGTAGCGATTCAGCAAAGCTATGGCATCACGCCGGAACTGTCGACCACAGGGGGTACCTCTGATGGCCGCTTTATTGCTGATATCTGCAAGGAAGTGATCGAGTTCGGGCCGTTGAACGCCACTATCCACAAGCTGAATGAATGTGTCGCGGTAGCGGACATCGAGCCTTTAAAAGAAACCTATAAGCGGACGATGCAGTTGCTGCTGAAATAAAATACAACCTATGACAGACACTTTACAAACTATACGTGACTGGCTGCGCTACGCAGTCAGCCGTTTTGAAAACTCCGATATCTTTTACGGTCACGGTACCGACAACAGCTATGACGAAGCGGTCTGGCTGGTGATGAGTGCCCTGCACCTGCCGCATGACACGCTAGACAATTTCCTTGATGCCAGGCTCACGGACCAAGAGAGCCGGCACCTGGCCACCTTGATTGAAAAACGGGTGACCGATCACACGCCTACCGCTTACCTGGTCAATGAGGCGTGGTTACGCGGATTCAAATTCTACGTGGACGAACGCGTGATTGTGCCGCGCTCGTTTATTGCAGAATTGCTGGAAAACGGCTTGCAACCTTGGGTGGAATTTCCGGAGATGGTGGAATCTGCCGCGGATATCTGCACCGGCTCCGGTTGTCTCGGTATCTTGCTGGCCGAAGCCTTCCCGAATGCGCATATCGACGTCGTGGATATTTCGCCGGATGCGATCGACGTGTGCAATATCAATATTGCCCGTTACGGGTTGGAGAACCAGATCCAGGCGGTGGAATCCGATATGTTTGCCGCGCTCAAAGGCCGCAAATACGATGTGATCATCAGCAACCCGCCTTATGTGGATGCGCTCAGCATGGAGGAACTGCCGCAAGAATACCGTCAGGAACCGCAACTGGCATTAGGCAGCGGCGATGCCGGGCTGGACCATACCCATACGCTGTTAAGCCAGGCCAGCGAATATTTGAATGATGGTGGTGTGCTGGTCGTGGAGATCGGTCATAACCGCGATGCGCTACATGAAGCCTACCCTGATCTGCCCTTCACCTGGCTGGATACCAGTGGCGGCGACCAGTTCGTGTTCATGCTGACCAAAGAAGACTTGATTGAGGCGGGCCTGCATGCAGAACAGGTCTGACTGACTGTGTGCCAGTTCTGCTATCCTGACCCGCAATCAGCGCGACATGGATAGCAGGACTGCTAGCAGGATTTGATAACCTGAAAATCCTGCATCAACTTCTGATTAACCACGACCGCGATTGCGGTCGCTGCGTTTTTTAGCGCCCGAGTTGATACGCGCGTTTTCGCGTGAAGCCTGTTTCAGGTCGGAATCCTGGCGAATGCGACGGCTACCGCCTGGCGCTACCGAACGTGCCGGTTTGTCAGTAGCTGCCGGTGCGTTTGCCGTTTCCAGCAGGCTGCGGCGCTGCTTGCGCACCTTGGGTACGAATACGCTGGTCGCACGGTCTTTTTCCCGCGGGCTTAATTGCTTGAGCGGCTTGCGTGGTACCGGCAACCCTGCCCATTCCAGTATCCCGACGACTTGCTTCTGCTCTAACTTGAGCATGGTGCCGCGTTTCAGGCGTGGCGGTAAGTTGATAGGGCCGAAACGCACACGCATCAAACGGCTCACTGGCAGATGAAAGGCTTCGAACAGGCGGCGCACTTCACGGTTGCGGCCTTCCTTGATCACCACCTGATACCATTTGTTGACGCCCTCGCCGCCATTGGCATAGATACTCTCGAAATTGGCCGGGCCATCTTCCAGTTCAATCCCATGTTTCAATTGCGCCATCTGGTCTTCTGTCAGCTCGCCCAAGATACGCACTGCGTATTCGCGCTCCACCTCATAACGCGGATGCATGAAATGATTGGCCAGCTCGCCGGAATTGGTGAATATCAACAAACCGCTGGTGTTCATATCCAGGCGGCCGATCGCGATCCATTTACCCTGTTTGATCTTGGGTAATTTATCGAATACGGTGGCACGTCCTTCCGGGTCATCCTGGCTGACCAGTTCACCTTCAGGTTTGTGGTACAGCAATATCTGCGGCAATTCAGGCTCGAACGGCAAATGCAGGATACGGCTGTCAAGGCGCACGATATCCTGTTCATTCACCGTAGCGCCCACCACTGCGACCTGGCCATTGATGGTGATGCGTCCGCTGCCGATCAGCGTTTCCATATCGCGACGTGAGCCGAAACCGGCCAGCGCCAGCAATTTGTGCAGGCGGTGCCCTGAGCGTGCGGTTGGCTGAGCTTCATTGGCTTCTGTTTCCGTTACCGGCACTTGAGGCTCACTGGGTACGCGCTTTGCAGAAGATGCTTTGGGTGTTTTAAATGGACGGGCCATGCTTAACCTCTTGAATGAAGGCTGTATTTTACCGTATTTAAAGGCTTGGCCCTAAGGCTAAATCTCGGCTGGCAGGAGAATCTGCTTCAGAAACACCAATATGGGTTTCTGCAGTTTTAATTTCGCTCTATAGCGTTTCTGCATGTACAACCTGTAACTGCAGATTCCTGGCGCCATTGAATTCATTGACCTGCAATGCGTAAGCAAGCGTCACCTGTTCCGGCAGCAAGGTCGCATGCTGGAAATAAATCGCTTCAAACTGGGCGCCCTGCTTTTGCAACCGTAATTTAAGGTGTTTTTCGCCAAGTATGCGTTGCTGCACTACTTCAAAACTGTCGTAAAACACCGGAGGCGGAAAACCCTGCCCCCACACCTGGTGACCGAGGATTTCGGCATTTTGCAGCGTCATTTCCTGTACTTCCAGTGCGCCATCTGTTTCCAGTATCTGCTGCAGGGTTTCAGCGGTGATCAATTGCTGCACCACCAGTTCAAACACCTGCCTGAATCGCGGAAAGTCATCCGCACGTATGCTCAGGCCAGCCGCCATGGCATGACCACCGAACTTGATGATCAGATCAGGCTGTAACTTGGTCACCATATCCAGCGCATCACGCAGATGCAATCCGGCAATCGAACGGCCGGAACCTTTGATCAAGCCATCGCCGGCATCCGCAAAAGCAATCACCGGGCGGTGGAAACGCTCCTTGATACGTGAAGCCAGAATGCCTATCACACCCTGATGCCAGTCCGGCTGGAATACACTGATGGTAAATTGCTGATCGCTGAACTCCTGGGTGAGGTCGGCCATGGCATCCCATTGCATTTCGGCCTCTATCTGCTTGCGCTCGGCATTCAGGACATGCAACTGTTGCGCATATTGCATGGCTTCCTGCGGTGTCTGCGCCAGCAGGCAGCGTATCCCTATCGTCATGTCATCCAGCCTGCCGGCGGCATTCAGCCGCGGACCTACATAAAACCCCAGATCCTGGGCACTGACCTGTTCTGCATTGCGTCCTGCCAGTTTCAATATTGCCAGGATGCCGGGGCAAGCCTGTCCTTGCCGGATGCGTTTCAGACCCTGTCTCACCAGTATGCGATTATTGGCATCCAGTTTGACGAGGTCGGCCACCGTGCCAAGCGCCACCAGGTCCAGCAGACTGCCCAGATGCACAGTTTCCTCCGCCAGCAAGCCGCGTTGTTTAAGCTCGGCACGCAGGCCTATCAGCACATAAAACATCACGCCTACGCCGGCCAGGTGCTTGCTCGGGAAATTGCAGCCGCGCTGGTTAGGATTGACTATGCAATCCGCTTCCGGTGTTTGCTCTGCCGGCAAGTGATGGTCTGTAATCAGCACCTGCATACCCAATGCTTTTGCCGCCTTGACGCCGTCAATACTGGCAATGCCGTTATCCACCGTGAGAATCACATCCGGTTGCTGCCTGGCCGCCAGCGCCACGATCTCCGGAGTCAGCCCGTAACCATATTCAAACCGGTTGGGCACCAGGAAATCCACTTGCGCGCCCATCAGTGTTAAGCCGCGCATAGCAACAGTGGTGGCCGTCGCCCCATCCGCATCATAATCGCCGATGACCAGGATACGTTTACCCTGCTGGATGGCATTTGCCAGCAGCCGTGACATCTCGGCGCATCCGGTCAGCGCTTGCGGTTTATGCAGATGCGGCATGTCCTGCAGGGTCCAGTCATCCACTGAAACCGACCTGGCAGCCAGCAGCCGGGCCAGCAAGTCTGGCAGGCCTTGCGCCTGTAATGCCTGGAATGAGGCAGTGGTGTAGGGTCTTTGCTGAATTTTCATATCAGGTACAGGCCTGGCAAATGCCATTAAGCAGCCTCCGGTAATTTAGAGGATGGTAGCGACGCTTCCAGCCTGGCAAACAGGCTTTCCAAAGTATGGGCTTTACGCCAAAACTGCCAGCGGTAGGCTTTTTTATAGCTGATTCGCACACTGCGTTCGGCAAGCGGCAGGACTATTTCCAGGGCCGATAGCCAACCCTTTTGCAACGCCACCTGCAAAGTTTGCCAATCCACTTGCTCTACATCATCAGCCACCATCAATGCTTTTGTCGTGGTGCTTTCTTGCAATGACTGTGCCAATGACAACTGTTTTACAGCAGGTAGCTGGCTTGCCTGCAAGCCCTCAAATACAGCTCCTATACCAAATACAGCTTGCCAATCATGTTGCCAGGCTGGCATCTCCGGCACACTGGCAAACCACAGGCTATTCAGCCTGGATGGCCAGGCCGGCTGAGTGTTTTTTTGCTCATTGTCTTTTTGAGCGTTGCCTTTTTGTACAGTGTCCTGTGAACCGGCTTCACTGGAAAGCTGGTGCAATAGCATCTGGCTTTCATTGGCCCACTGCCTGAGCAGTGAAGCATCCCTGCCTTGCGGCTGCCAATGGAAAGCCTGCTGGTACAAATAGTCCTGTGGCCATGGAGATTGCACTTCGAGCGGTTTTAAAGGCTGTATCCACCAGTACCGCTGCCCTGGCGTGGCCTGCACCAGAAAATCCTGTTGAAAATGCTGCTGCAATTGATGTGTCAGATAGGCATACACTGCTGATGACAATGCGATGGTTCCCTGCAACGAAAACGTATCCCGCTGTAAACCCAGGTGCACCGGTAACAGACACAACACAGGCTGCGCCTGCGCCCAGGCTTGTCCGGCCTGAAGCACGGCAGCCACCGGGGAGCTGATTGCTGAAGTATTTCCAGGCGCGGATAAAGTGGCGAACAAGGCACGCAAAGGTGTCTGTGCGCTGACTTGCCAGTCGGCTTTTAAAAGCATGGGGCAGTGCCCGGCCAATCGTGAAATGACTGAGCCCATATCAGCTGCGGCGTCTGACAGGTAATCTGTGATATAAATTTGCTGTATCATGGAAAAACCAATACACTCTTTGGGCAAAAACAGGACAACAGGTTGCAGGGTTCGCTTAAATCATGGCTGCAAAAAATTACTGTTGAGATCTTGTGGACTTATACACGAAATCAGGGGGGATGTCATGACTACAGCCATAGCCATATACGATAATAATCATCGTGCATCTTCCGCTGTATTAAATTAAGCCAACACCCGGAATCATGCAATTCTTCCAGCATTTAAGTATCCAGTCCAGATTGCTGTTATTAGTGATCGCACCGATATTTACCTTATCCTGTTCTCTGCTTTTGCTGGATTTCAGAGAGCAGCTGGAACGCGACGAAGACAAACTCAGCCAGCATGCACTGACCACCGCAAAATTCCTGTCGGCAGTGGTACACAATCAATCCGAACTGCATGGCCGTCCTTACATCGAACGCCTGCTGAAGGCAAGCCAGCTGGACCGCGAACCCTATTTGTCGCTGATGATTTCCGATGCGGAAAATCGCCCGTTGGCACAATTGGGTGCTTCTTTTTCCGTTGCTGACAACCTGCCGCGCCAGGATACCATGGTGATGCAACAGGCCACACATGACGTGACCATGGTGCGGATATTCACCACCGAACCCAAGCATGCACTGCTGGGGTTTGTGTTTGTCGCGATTGATAAAGCTGCCCTGGTGGAAGACCACAGACAGGCATTCATCCGGAATGTGGGCTATATCACCCTGGGCTTGATGTTGTGTTCGATACTGGTGTACTGGGTCAGCCGTTCCATCAGCCAGCCTATCCGCGAACTGACGGCTGCACTCAAACGCTTTGTGGTGGGTAACCAGCACATCAGCCAGGTGAAGAATACCCTGCCCGAGATCCATTCCCTGCAATCCACCATCAATGAGATTTCCAGGGAAATGCAGCACGTAGAAGCCGATATGCGTCATCGCATCCAGGATGCCCAGGCGCAACTGCGCTACCAGGCGAGGCATGATGCATTAACCGGGCTGGTCAACCGCCAGGAGCTGGAAAGACGCCTGCAGCAAGCTCTGGAAGATGTGAAACAGCACCGCGCCAACCACGTCTTCTGCTACATGGACCTGGACCAGTTCCGCGTCATCAACGATACCTGCGGCCACCCTGCCGGCGATGAGATGTTAAGGCAGATCAGCATGATCCTGAGCCAGCGCATCCGCGCCGAAGACACTTTTGCCCGCTTGGGTGGGGACGAATTCGGGTTGCTGCTCAGTTATTGCCAGGTGGAAAAAGCGATTGAAATCGCCGCCCAATTACGGCAGATGGTGGAAGCGTTCAGGTTCATGCACGAAGGCCGGCTGTTCCAGACCGGCATCAGTATAGGCATCGTTGAAATCACTGCCGACCTCAAAGACGTAGGCCAGATCACCCGCCATGCAGATGCCGCCTGCTATGTAGCCAAAGATAATGGCCGTAACCAGATACACCTGTTCCACCCTGAAGATGACGTATTGCTTAAGCGCCATGTGGAGATGGAATGGGTATTACGTATTAACGAAGCCATAGAGCACAATGATTTTGTATTGTATTGCCAGGGGATTTTCCCCATGCAGCAGAAAGAACTGCCCCCGTTTTACGAGATACTGATACGCAAGCGAGATGAACATGGCGGCATTATCCCTCCTGCCGAGTTTTTACCGTCTGCCGAGCGTTATCAGCTGATGACCAAGATAGACCGCTGGGTGATCCAGCATGCGTTCATGGCGTTGCAACCGCTGTTCAAGACACAATCAGGCAGCAAGCCATTCATCGTCAGCATCAACCTGTCAGGCATGTCTCTGGGTGACCCTACCCTGCTGCCGTACATCAAAAACTGTTTTGCCACTTACGAGATCTCACCCAGCCAAGTGTGTTTCGAAGTCACGGAAACCTCGGCCATCATCAATATTGACCACACCATCAAGCTGATTAAGGAATTGCAGCAAATAGGCACACGCTTCATGCTGGATGACTTTGGCAGCGGCATGTCTTCGTTCAGCTACCTCAAGCACCTGCCGGTGGATTTCCTCAAGATGGATGGTGCATACGTGAAAGATATCACCAGCAACAAGGTGGACCTGGCGATGGCCAAAGCCATTCAAAGCGTTGCAGAATCCATGGAGATTCAAACCATTGCTGAATACGTGGAAGACCAGGCTACGCTGGATTGCCTGAAAGAGATGGGGGTAGCATATGCGCAAGGCTTCTACCTGAACAAACCCATGCCGCTTGGCGAGGCGATCAGCCATCACAATGCCTCTGTTAATGCAGGTGCAAGACAGCAGGCAAACTCCCCCCGGACTATATTATCTACCGATATCAGTGCTTAGGATTGCAGAGCACAAAGGCTGAAGTTTATTCTCCCAGCGGGTATTCAGTGCTTTCTATCGTTTGTGATGCCTGTGCATATCTGGCAGCAGGCGTTCGAACTCTGCTTTAACCACCTGGTAACATTCACAAACGTGGTTTTCCATCCCGGCCCGGTCCAGCACCCAGATATGCCCGCGGGCATATCTGATCAATCCTTCACGTTGCAGCCTGCCGGCCGCTTCAGTCACCCCTTCGCGGCGAACGCCCAGCATATTGGCAATCAATTCCTGCGTCATTTGCAGATCATTGGCCGATAGCCGGTCCAGGCTGAGCAATAGCCACCGGCATAGTTGTTGTTCAATGGAGTGATGGCGGTTACATACTGCTGTCTGCGTCATTTGCGTAATCAGGGCCTGTGTATAACGCAATAGCAGACGCATCATAGGCCTGTTACGGCCGAACTCCTGCTTCAACACAGACGCGCGCATCCGGTAGGCATAGCCTGCACTTTGTACGATGGCACAGCTGGGGGTGGTTTCACCTCCCATAAATAATGAGATACCTAATATCCCTTCATTGCCGACAATGGCGATTTCAGCGGAAGAGCCGTTTTCCAGCACATAAAGCATAGAGATGATGGAGGTGGTCGGGAAATAAACATACTGGAGTTGCTCGCCGGACTCGTAAAGGCTTTGCCCCAGAGACAAATACACATGCTCAAGGGTAAGCATGATACGTGCATAATCTTTTTCAGGGAGGGCCGCCAACAGGTGATTTTCTTGCGGAGAAGGATGCGTATGCAACATTAGATTGATTCCCCTGTAACACTGCCGATTTGTAAACAATCGCTTTAACTACTTGAATCTCAATCTTTTGAATTTATATTTTATTTTTACAGCCTAACTGATTGTGGGATATTTACATACATATAATTATTAATTATAAAAAATTTACATTCGTTGATTTTATATACCGGCTTAATCACCATCGTATATGCTGCGAACACAGAACAGCATGCACTTTCAACAATGCCACACCATACGGAATGTCAGCTGGTCAAAAACGGAAAGAATGTCAGGGAGGTGACGCAAACGGGGAATCCGTTGATAGCGAGGTGTAAACCAATACGAAACACTACCGGTGCGTCTTTTACCGGTTAACACCTCAACCAAGCATGCATGCACTAACTGTTTTTCCGGAGGCGGCGGGAACCGATAAACCCGATCAAGCCAAGCCCGGACAATACCATCATGCTGTTTGACGCTTCCGGCACTGCAGTTGCAAAACCAGCAGCATTGGCAGATACGCCATTTGAAATCACGAAATTTCCTGGCTGGTAGCTAGTGGCATTGGTACGGATAATCTGAATGTAACTTGTCGTTCCAGGGGCAATATCCCCGTTGCCTACAGGTGCGAACTCAAATCCGATGACCCCCCCATGCGAGCGGTCTGCGTAGTTCGAAGTGATGGTGCCATTGGAGAATATTCCGAATCCTGCGGCAGTCTGGTAAACATCTACGTTGGTAGCGCCCAGGCTACTGAAGTCAAATCCGGTAAAGCGATGGATGCCATTCTGTGAGCTCTCGTCGTTGCTGTACTGGTAATAAAAATCCAGTCCGGTGGCTGTCTGATATACCGCTGTACGCGCAATACCGTTCCAGCCAAGGTTGCTGATGGCAGTGGTAGCACTATCCAGCAGAGTGCCCCCAAAATAACTGCCGACCGTGTCTACATTGACCCCTGAAACATCTACTGCAAGTACGGTGGCCTGCGCATTACTCATTAGCCCTGCCAACGCAAGGCTGATCACTAAAAGTTTGGTTTTTAAATGCATGTTGAACTCCTTCATGGATGGGGGGATGGACAGGGCAACAGCCTGATTTGGCGATCACCCTGACATGCATCATGGATGATAGAAAAGTAGAGTTCTGTACGCTGGAACACTTATAAAACGAAAGAATATTCAAGCAGTTTTTAGCTGTCTGAATCATGCTGAAAACAGCCTCTTCAACAAAGGAGACTGCGTATGGAATGATCACAGGATTATCTTAAAAACTTGATTATGTGCGTTCCCGTACAGACCCTGGTGTGTGTGTACAGCAATATATGATTGCAATTGCCTGTTCGCCTTGTCCAAATAGGTAACGCCATCCGGAGAATGTATTGTTCCGGTGTGCTTATGTTCTCCTCCCAGACAAGTTTTTATCTCCTGTCCTATGGTCCCCCCCACCCATATGATCAGGGAACCCGCCCCCGGCGGGATTTTTTTGCGTATCGAATGCAACCAAAAAGATAAAGCAGATTCGGATGCTTGCTTAAACTGTGCCCAGCGATATACACACCAATTGCTAAGAATAATGCAAAGGAAAAACTTACTGATGGCGGGAATAGCTAAAGAAGTGCAAGGCTCTGAAATCAGATCCGGGCAAGTGGGTACACATTCGGTGTTAACACTGAGGTCAAACTGCATCCAGGCTATTCGCCTGCAGCTCCCAGGTTTCGGCAAACAATCCCCCTGTGTTACGCAAGCGTGACGGTGGTCCATCTTCTACAATCACCCCGTCTTTCAACACAATCACCCGGTCAAATGACGATAGTGTCGATAACCTATGGGCGATTGCCAAGACCGTGCGTCCCTGCATCAGGGTGACTAACGCCGACTGGATTTCTTTTTCTGACTTAGAATCCAGTGCCGAAGTGGCTTCATCCAGGATCAGGATGGGCGCGTCTTTAAGGAAGGCCCGGGCCAGGCCCAGCCGTTGCCGCTGGCCTCCGGACAACCTTACACCTCGTTCGCCGACAATAGTGCGGTAGCCGTGCGGCAAGGAATGAATGAATGCATCACAATTAGCATTACGGGCCGCTTCATACACCTCCCGTGCCGTCGCATCAGGTCGACCATATTTGATATTTTCAAACACAGAACGGTGAAACAATGCAATGTCCTGCGGTACCACAGACATTTTTTCGCGCAGGCTATCCTGGGACACCCGGTCTATCTGCTGGCCATCAATCAGGATTTGGCCGGACTGCACATCATCGAGTCGCTGGATCAAACTGATCAATGTAGATTTACCGGCGCCTGAGGCACCTATCAGCCCCACTCTTTCGCCAGGATTGATCGCGAAAGACAAACCGCTGAATACTTTATGCCCGTCGGGATAGGCATAAGACACATGCTCGAACCTGATTTCGCCCTGCTCTATCTTTAATAGCGACGGCTTATCCGGGTCTTGCACCGAATGTGGCCGCGCGATCACATTCAGGGTTTCATTGATGATACCGAACTGTTGCGAGGTACCTACCAGTGCCAGTGCAAGATCGCGTGAACCATGCAGTATCCTGAAAGTGAGTGCGCTGACGATCACTACATCACCGGTGCTGATGGTGCCACTGCGCCACAGCTGAATGGCCCAGAACAACATGCCACCGGCGGTCACTACCAGGCATAAATCATGGATCACCCTTGCCAATTCAATATACATCCAGCTTTTGCGGTGGGCGGTCGCTTCCTTGTTCAGCTCTTTGGCCAGCAGCTTCTTTTCCCGGCGACTGGCTGAAAAAGCCTTGACGGTCCACACGTTACTGACCACATCTATCATTTTGCCACTGGCGCTCGAAGCCTGCTCTGCATAACTGTCATGGATCTTTCGCCCACGCACGCCAAAAGTGATCAATAAACCTGCCACCACCAGCACCGAGAATATCAATGCAATACTCATCTCCCACCATATACTGGTCAACACAAGGATAGCCCCGAGGAAATCTGTGATTGGCGGGAGGATACGCCAGAATAACGTGCTGAAAAGTTCACCTGTGGCCGCTGCCGTAGAAGTGATACGGTTACCCAGGGCGCCGGAAAAGTGCTGGTTAAAGTAGCGCATCGAATGGCCAGTCAGGTGCACGAAAAGGTCCAGCCGGATATCCACTCCGCTGGCTACGATCGCGCGTGAGCCTTGCCAGCCACCTAGTCGCCATAGAATGTTCTCCAACGTGATCAGCCCAAGGAAAAGATATAAAGGGCCCCAGAGGTCAGCCGTCGAGCGTTCTGCACTGTCCATCGCATCTACCAGCAGCTTCATGGCAAATTGCACGCCTACCGCACTACCGGCAGCGCCCATGATGACGATAAATACCGAGCCAAATAGCCATGGCCTGGCCATCACATAGTGAAACAGGAACGGGATAGCCCTGGCAGACAGCGGCGAATGAATAATGTTTTTCATTATCAAGCGGCGAGAGGTTGGACAGTCTTCGCTAAATGATCATGCGATCAAGCAGAAACCTGTTCATTTAACTCTGTTTGCAGATCGCTCTTCTTTTCTTGCTGCCAATCACGCAACATGCCTGCCAATGGCGCATACACCGGGCGTTGGCCTTTAATATCGGCATAGCCCAATAAGCCAGTCGGGCAATGCCGGTTATTGTCCCAGCCAGGATAATCCAGTATCGGATACAGGCAGATGCCATCCATGGGAATACCACAAGCCTGCGCTTTTGCTACGTCATTGAATACATATTCCGTCCACGCAGTGCGCCCTTCGCCTTCAGCGCCGGTTTCTGCAATCATCATGGTGCGCCCATAACGCAGGTATACTTCTGCCAGCATGTCGTGCAAAGGCCGGTAAACGGGCGAACCCAGTGGTACTCTCTCTCCGCGTAAATACCACTGATTATCATGGTAATAATTAAGGCCGACGATATCGAGGTACTTCGGATCACCACCCAACCCTGGCCAGGATTCCCCAATCAGCATGTCACACGCTTCAAATTGCGATAAGCGGTAGGCTTCCGCCGGACCTTTATCCCGTGGCTTTTCTGGTCGGGGTAACACGTTGATCAATGGTTCCGCAGTGATAAACCTGGCTTCAGGTTCGATTTCCCGCACGGCTTCTATAGCCGCAATGGTTGCTCTGACAAGCTGGTGTTTAAGCTCCAGCCCGCGACCTCTCGCCATGGGGTTAAACATGGCTATATCGCCGCCTGCCCACGCCCAGAAAGATATCTCATTGATCGGACAGATGAAAGGCGCGCGGCCAGTCTCCTGTTTAATGACACGCGCCGCTTCTGCGGCGTATTTGGCAAAACGTGTCACGAACTCAGGCCGCCAGATGTTCAGGCCATCGGGGATGCCGTAATGACAGAGGTCCCAGATCACTTCCACTTGCGCCTGATGTGCGGCCCTGACCATAGGCAGAAAGCTGCTCCAGTCGTATTTCCCCGCAGCGGTTTCGATCAGGTGCCAGCGCAAACCATCCCGCATGGTTTTGAGCCCGTGCGCACTGAGCACGCTATAGTCTTCCAGCGCCCACTGGTCATGCTTCGTAGCAGCGATCAGATCCAGCCTGCGGCCATCCGCCCTGCGGTGGGCTGAACATTCAAATCCACCCATAAAAAAACTTTTGAAATTTTCCGATGGTTGCAATTCAAATTCCTTTCGATCCATATTCAACAGAGGTGGGTGCAGCAGAACTGGAAGCATTCGCTTCAGCCGCTGCGAGTCGCTGATAAGTCGCTAATGCCTGCCCGACGACCTGGTCCATGTTGTAGTATTTGTAAGTGGCCAGCCGGCCTACAAATGTCACATCCGGAGTGGCATCGGCCAGCGCCTGATATTTTTTGTACAACTCGGCATTTTGCGGCCGCGGGATCGGGTAGTATGGGTCACCTTCGGCTTGAGGTATCTCGTATGTCAGGGCAGTTTTTTCATGCACTTGCCCGGTCAGGTATTTATATTCGGTGATGCGTGTATGTTCGGTTTTTTCATCGGGATAATTAACGACCGCCACCGGCTGAAACTGTGGCTGGTCCAGCGTGATATGCCTGAATTCCAGTGAACGGTAAGGTAATTTGCCGTAGCAATAATCGAAGTACTCATCTATCGGTCCGGTAAAAATCAAATGCCCATAATTGACTTTGTTTTTCACTTCCCGGTAATCCACATTCAGTAATATTTGTATGTTCGGGTTGTCGACCATTTTTTTAAACATTGCGGTATATCCATGCAATGGCATTTGCTGGAATTCATCCTGGAAATAGCGGTCATCGTCGTTAGTTCTGGTGGGCACACGTGACGTGACGGACTTATCCAGTTGCGAAGGATCCAGCCCCCATTGCTTTGATGTGTAACCACGGAAAAACTTTTCATAAAGTTCTCTTCCAACCTGATTGATCACGACATCTTCTGAAGTTTTAATATCTTCAACAGGCTCGGCGCGTGATGCGAGAAATTGCTCCGCCTGTGCTGAATCCATGTTAAGACCATAGAGTTTATTCAGGGTAGTAAGGTTAATAGGAATAGGCACTAGTTGTGCATCCACTTCGGCCAGCACCCGGTGCTCATAAGGCCGCCATTCGGTGAATCGGGACAGATAATCCAGGATACGCTGCGAATTGGTATGGAAAATATGGGGGCCATACTGGTGAATCAGGATACCCTCATCATTGTAAAAATCATAGGCATTACCGCCGATATGCGGCCTGCGGTCTATCAGCAATACCCGTTTATTCAAGCCGGCGGCCAGTCGTTCAGCCAATACGCTGCCCGCGAAGCCGGCACCCACAATCAAGTAATCAAATTCTGCCGACATTATCTGTCCCCTACAGCCACTGAGCTAGCCTGCTTGATTTTTGATGGGACGTTTTGTGTTTTTCGCGTGGGTGCGACGTTATTCACCGGTGATTTATTCTCTTGTGATTGGCTGACGTGGGCCAGATAAGAATTAGCCGGGCTGATCTGCAATTTACTTTCCATCAGCAGATACATTTTGTTCCAGCTATGGTCCCATGACATTCCCCGTAAAATGTTGTCGGCCTTAGTGGCAACCACATCTGGCGTTTCCATCATGGCCAACGCCCTATCTATTGCAGTGATAAATGAGTCACTGTCACTAGCGATAAAAACCAGTTCGCTATCACCATACATCTGTACTACATCATGTATGGGGGTTGAAACTACAGGCCGACCACCCGCCAGATATTCAGGCGTTTTGGTAGGGCTGATATAACGGGTCGATTGATTGATGGCGAATGGCATCACTGCTACTTCCCAGCCACTTAAGTAAACAGGCAGCTCATCATAGGTTTTGCCACCCAGGTAGTGGATATTCGGTAACCGGGGCAATGTCACAGGATCTATTTTCACAATAGGCCCTATCATCATCAATTGCCATTCTGGACGTGCGGTAGCAATTTCCCTGATCAGGTTGACATCTATCCGCTCATCGATCACGCCGTAAAAACCTATTCTGGGACCTGCAACGCTGGCCTGATCAGGTAGCTGCTGGTTAGCCTGTCTTGCTTTGCCAAAATGGGCAATATCCACACTGCTGGGGAAGGGATACGCATGGGCATGTTGCTTGCGCTTCGTTTCATAAAGACTATACCCTCCTGTGAATACCAGATCGGCTTTCTTGAACAAGACTTTTTCATAATTGAGCAGCTCGGGAGGAGCACCTAAAAAAGCAGAAAGTTCATCCATACAATCGTATACCACCAGTGGTGCATCCAGATGATCAGTAAAGGCCAGGCTCATGGGTGTGTAATACCAGAGCACGGGATCAGCATCTGTGATCAGAAGGTAACGGTCTAGCAAATCGCGCAGCAAACAAGTACCTTCAGTGGTGCCAATCTGGTGACCGGGAATATGTGGAACCAGTACCCGAATGCCCTCTTCTGCCAGCCTGACTTCCAGCCAGGAACTCAGTCCCTCACTGGGAACCGGCTCTTCAAAAAACAACACCTGAAACATCTTTGCAAAGCGGCTCATCAAGTGTTGCGGTCTCTGGTAAACAAAATTCCAGCGCAAATGGGATAGACATAAAAGTGTAGGTTTGGAAGGGTCGGTTAAAGCAAGCAGCCCCTGATTGCTTTGTGCCGTCTGTGGATTTGCATTGGGTTGCTGCTTTGCATTCAACAGGGACTTTGTATTTTTGATTTCAAAAGGTGACGCACTCATTTCAACAACTCCTTCAATATCTATCCTAGATGGCATTTAAAATTTAAGACTCCGCTTGATTGTCTTTAAGCTTAAGTGAGTGTCGATTTGAACTGCATCGGCGATTTCAGCATTTCAGTGTAGGAGGATAGTAGGTGAAAGCCTGCTCCTGACTGGAATCGAGGATAAAAATCCACAGTGAAAACTGGTTGGAAATACGTACACCTTTTGTCAGCACATTCTTACAAAGATTTAAGGCCTACCCCTCTAATTCATTGATTTCAATGCTTCTACCATTAATAAACCTTTCCATATCTTTATTGGAAATGACATTTTCTTTGTTTAGGAAAGTCCATCGAACGTATGGAGAACAGAAGTCGCCAATGCAGACTAAGACCTTATTGATACTTGATGGCGATCCAGAAAGTGCAAAAGCCATTGCTACACAGGCAGAAGCGGTGGGATTCGAAATAAGCATACTCGGGGACCAGCCAATGTTTCTCGAACAAGCGGTGAACAAAAAGCCTTCTCATCTTGCCATATATGCAGACATGCCAGGGCTGGATGCTGTCGCACTTTTAGTTGAGCTGGCGAGAAGCAAATGCACTGCTTCCATCATCCTGACCAGTGATTTCGGCCAGCCTGCTTTAGGCAGCCGGGGATTGATCGCAGCGCAGCTTGCAGCCATTGAACACCGTTTGAATGTAAGGGGCGTTTTGCCCAGGCCCATTAACAGTTCCATTAACCATGTAATTCTTAAAAATATGCTCACTGACCTCGTTTCTGTAGATATCCATACCCCCACTACCGATAGCGGCAAACAGTCTTTCGTGGTGGACGAAGCAGCCATTCAACAGGCGATTGCAACCAAACAGTTCCTGCTTTATTTCCAGCCGGTGATAGACCTGCCTAAGGGAACACTGGTAGGGTTTGAAGGACTGATCAGGTGGCGACACCCCGAGCAGGGTATGAAATTACCTGATGCATTCATTCCTTTTGCGGAGCGCACGGGGCAGATTGATGCCATCACCCATCAGGTGATTGCGATGGGATTTGAGTTCCTGGCAAACCTCAAGCCCGAATTATCCCTATCGTTGAATATTTCGGCCAAAAGCATTAAGGATAACCATCTGGTCGAAATCTTCAGTAAGGCGTGCAGGCAATATGAGATAGACCCGAAAAGAGTGGTACTGGAACTCACGGAAACGGCCACCATGAATAACCCGGATGAAGCTGAAAATGTACTGACACAATTAAGGGACATGGGATTCCGCCTCAGCATTGATGATTTTGGCACCGGCTATTCATCAATGGCGCAGCTCGCACGATTGCCATTCACCGAACTGAAAATTGACAGATCATTTGTCACCACCATGGAGAGCTCGTCTAAATCGAGGAAAGTGATCGGTTCTACGATTACACTGGCGCAAAGCCTGGGATTGTGTACCGTAGGCGAAGGCATAGAAAACAGCCTGGCGGCGATCGGGTTAAGGGAGCTGGGTTGCCAGTTCGGACAGGGTTACTATTTTGCCCGACCCATGGAACCTGCCGCTGCTGTCAGCTGGTTGCAAAACTGGAACAGCAAATATTGATAGTGCTCGGCTGTTATATCAGCAAATAATTTCTTACCATTTGTTGTGCAAGCAATGCGGACAGATAAGGACATTTAAATGTCACTGCCTGCATCTGGAATCCAAAAGTAAATACCCGTTCTGTATTAAAAATATAGCCAGCCTACCAGGCTGGCTATATTTTTTAGGAAATTGAGTTCAATCAACACTCACTGACGATGCACGCCTGGCAGAGAAAATTGAACAAGAATGCATCTATACAAAATAGCTTAACAGGTATCAAACCAGCGGCGGGTCTGTTTCACGCGAATGGTCGCGTGGTTTGCCAACAGCCATGATAAATTGCTCTATCGATGCCTGCATGGTGTCTTCAGCATATTCATTGGAAATAATCAGGCTGGGGTCTACGCTACCATCCGGCAATGTGGTTTCAATGCCTGCTTTATCCAATAGTTTTTTTGCAGAATTCGGCACCATGATCGGTTTACAGTGACGGTACTGGTCGCGCAGGAACTCCACGGTATGCGCATCAATCGCCAGATTGGTAATCGAACGTTCACCGTCGGCGATGACCATAGCGTCAAACAGTACGCCAGGCATCGTTTCCAAGGTAGCCTCCACATCCAGTGCATCGCCTTCATGCGTTTCAATCTTGCCCAATTGCGAGCTTAATACGCGCGGCACACCGCCCTGGGCCAGGATAGTGTCATACAATGCATTCACACTGGCACCATTCACCCCGTTGGCGGCGAGAATGGCAATTCGTTTGGTTTTGATAGTGCCATCACCGGGGTAATAGGTTTCAGACAAGGCTGGCGAATCATCTAATACCGGATAAGTGGCGCCGCCGACCAAGGGCGCAGCGGGAGGTACAGGAATACCAAGTCCCTGCGCGACTGCCCCTGCCAGAGTGGCATCGACATTGACTAATAACGACACCACACGCTCACGGATAGCGGGCACCTGCACGCGGGTTAACTCGAACCTGAAGGCATTGATAATATGCTTTTTTTCCACTGCCGACTGGCTGTTCCAGAACAATGTCGCCTGGGAATAATGATCGGCAAATTTTTCCGGATTGCCTCTCACCTTGTCTTCTGCAATATGTTCGGGAAAGCTGGTGAATCCTTGCATACCCGCCTGGAAGGGACAACCGCCACCTAATGAATTAGGTTCGTAAGACACAC
>VFQP010000208.1_pt1 | contig 150509 bp, 257 predicted proteins | sample 3512351 | NCBI WGS metagenome assembly VFQP01 (sample SAMN10412372, study PRJNA504923) | tailings metagenome | isolation source: Relicate 1 Philex TSF1 revegetated site | place: Philippines: Tuba, Benguet | collected 2017-08-29 | reverse complement strand
ACACACACACACACACACACACACACACACACACACACACACACACACACATACGCTGTCGCTGCTGCTGCCGCCTCGAATTGCCGCCTCTTCATTTCCTATGTGTGTATTTAACATGAAGATCGTCATGCTCATGCCAATCATAAAACCATTCTTCATATTGTCACGTACTGATGGAGAGAACGTGGCGTTTTGGACGTGGATATCTTGTGGCATGGCATGCAGAATGTGGGTGGCAGACCCTTTGCCTGGTCCATTGCCTCCCCAGGTTGGTTGTATGCAACTGCATTTTGCTTTGTGCAAGTTCAGTGTTTCAAGCCAGATATTTTGTTTGTAAACAAAGAAGAGTTTGACTTTGTGCTCATCATTCTTCCAGCGCAACTCCACAATCCCCGACTTGGACCTAGTATTGTGCTGCCTCTACACATTGCAAATAACGCATCACGCAACTGCAACCAAAAGGCATAACACAAGACGCTGCCAAAACACGCGATATAAAGATGTCTACTGATCTCAAGTTCGTGGAGCCAGCCGACGTGAAAACTCTCATCACAGGCGACGTCAAGGACAATGTGCTTGTGGTGGATGTCCGTGATGAGGTACCATGGGTGTACTTGTCAAACACCAAAGTCAAACACCAAAGTGTGTCTCGCCATCACCCCACGCACACCAACTCCCTGTGAACTTCTTTGCAGGATTTTGAACTAGGCCACGTCAAGGGCGCCGTCAACAAGCCCAGCCAAGAGTTTGCAGATGACGCCTCCGTGGACGCCTTTATCAAGGAGCACTTTACAGACAAGGTAGAAAAAGTGGTGGTCCACTGTCAACTGAGTCAAGTGCGAGGACCCAAAGCAGCAGGGCGCATCATACAGCGCCTGGCTGCTGTGACACAAGAGGATCCCAGTGTCAAGCAGCCTGATATTGCAGTCATGCGTACCGGGTTTTCAGGCTTTGAACAGGTGTGTTGTTGTCGTTGTGTTGTACAGTGATTGGTTGGGTGTCAAGTGTATCTGTGCATGAATGCTCCCTGCATTTCCAGACACCAATACTAATACACATTTCTTATTGTTCACCGACACAGCTGTATGGAGGCACAGACCTTGTTGATCGCAGCTGATTTGCCCCTATCAATGAGTGGTTTGCCCCTCTTATGATGGAGTGCTTCATTGTTTCACGTGACAAGTGCTATTTTGTGTGGTATGTTGTGTCTTTTTTATTTTGTGCTACGGTGTGCTGTTCACCTGCATATGTGAACAAGCACATGTGCTGCCATAGTAGTAGTGGTAACCACCAGTGCAACAAGCAGTGCAATTCACACTCAACACCATCATGCTAGTTGCAGTAGAAGAATACATCACAACGAAAATACACAGAAAATAAACGGGTTGGTTTTTTGTGTCATCATCAATATCAATCTATATTGTTTTGCTCGTGTACACTATGCATTCATCTAGAGCACGCAGCAATACAAGGACAACATCACGGGTGAAAACAGACGGTGTGCGCACAATCCATGCACATTTTCCTACTCAAACGCAACAACAGCAACAACTGCCCCCCTCACGACCCAGTATCTCCACGAATAGCTTCACCTAGCAACCACTCTTCATATGCAGCATCCTCCCTTCTCACACGCTTGAGCCTCGCAGCCAGCGAATCCATCAACTGTGCATGACCACTCGACATGTGTGGTTGGGGTCCACATGATGAAGACCCTGGGAAAGGATGATGCGTCCCACCCAATTGTGTGGGGGCTGCTCCAGGGTGTGATGTGTCCATTGGGTTGTCCATTGGAGTGTGATGCATGGGGACAAGCACAGGGGGGGTCCCTGTAACATCGTCCACAGGGGGGCCCTGTGCGGGGGTCACCTGCGCCACCGCTGCCATGGCGTTGTCGAGTCGCCGCTTGAGCGGCAGTGTGGGGGGGGGCATATAGGATGACAGCACCCCACCATGGCCATGCACCACCGCAGACCAGTAGCCACCGCGCACCACTGCCGGGGCGGGGGGGCCCTGTGGGCCCCCCGCCCTGGCGAGCAGCCCCGTGGTGTGTGTTGCTGCGCGCAGTGTGGAGAGCAGGTCTGCAGGCACCACGGCATGTGTTTCAGTTGCTTCTGCACGTAATTGTTGGAGTGTTTCATTGAGCAACACGTGGAGCTGCGTATCGGGGGGGAGGGTGCTGGGGACGCCCACTGTGGCCGACAACAGACGATGACATGCCTGTAAACATGGGTGTGTTGATAGTGGTACTCAATAGGCTGAACAACAACACTTGCTTATTCAACAGTAGTTTTACACAACACAATACACGTACATGTCGTACAAAGCTACACACGTCCATGTTGACACCCCGCACATCCTCATCGCTCCACTTGTACGTTTGCAGCACTTGTACGATGTGTGCAACACGTCCAGGGTGACACCAACCACGGGGGACGGGTTGTGGGAGGGGGAGGGCGTGGGCAGTGTGGGGTTGGGGCAGCAGGTCGGGGGGGGGCCATCCCCATGCCGCAAGGGGGCCCTCGGCACAATCTCTGAGTGTGGTGGATGAGTGTCTGAAACCATGACAACCATCATCATCATCATCAATTGTCATCGATCACACTTGCATAAACACCCATACATCGTCACGTCATTATCAACACCACATCGTCATTATCAACACCACATCGTCATTATCAACACCACAACACTCAGACTCGCAACACACTACATACCGTATGCATGTGCATGCAGCATCAATAGCAGCATTATACGCCTTTAACCACTCTCCAGGTGACACTGGTGTTGGTGGTGATGCTGGTGCTCCTCCTTGTATTGCTGTTCCTGCACCACTTGTGTGTTGCACAGCACCACTTGTCGAAGGCAATGCTGGCCAGTGTGGATTGTTGCCACCACTGGTATTGCCACCACTGTTGTTCCCATTATTACTGATGTTCCCACCACTCCAATTGCTGCCAACACCAGGCATGCTGGTGTTGTGAGAAGGAGCAGTGCTGGGAGGCATGATGGTGGTGCCTGCAGCAAGCTTACGTGTGTGTAATGGTGCAGTATGTTGGGCGTATTGCAGCTGCACAAGCTCCCCTGCATTTATTGTCTGTGTGTGCGTGGAGGTGTATGTATGAGGTGTGTGGAGGTGTGTCATGGTAGAAAAATGCACATGTAACATAATGCATGCTCAATATGACCACACTGTAACACCTTTATACACACACACACACACACACACACACCTGCAGATGAGGTGAGAGGGGTACTGCATCCACCAATGCTTGTAGTTCAGCCACCAAATGTGTGGTTGACAATGGTGCGTGCTGCTCCTGCTGTACACCCTGCTTACCATGCACCCTGCTGTTGACCCTGCTGTTGGTCATGCTGGCACTACTGGCATGTGGCGTAGTACCAGTGGCAGTCATGTTGGCAGAAGTGGTATGCATAGTAGCATTCCGGTTGGCAGTGGTGGCAGTCATGTTGGCAGCAGTGTGAGGTACGTTGGCATGTGATAAGGGTGATGATGATGTGGGTTGCAGGGGTTGGCAATGCATGATGCGACAGTGATTGAGTCGTGATGCGACAGTGGGGTTGTTGTGTAGCCGCATCAATGCACCCTGTGTGTGTGTGTGTAGTGAAGCTGGTGTTTATATGTGTATGCATATGTGTTCTCATATATCGAGTGTACACGTATACCACAAGTTCCAAACGTATGCACACCACAGCTCCAACATGGACAACGCCTGCACCTTCCACCCTCCTCCCCCCCACAAAACACCCCACACCCACACCACCAACCTGCAATTGCTGTTCTGTTATCCGGGATGATGTCACCACCAACACGGGCACCCTGGGCCCCCCCGCAGGCAGGGCCCCCACCACAATCTCCAACCTCGATACAAACCCCTCTACATGCGACTGCGTAGCGCCATGTTCGGGTGCATCAAACACCATAACCACCCCCGAAACACCCTGTACCACATCCCCCAACCCCACCGGTGCACCAAGGGGGGGGCTGCCAGTGGTTGGGTGTGGGGCGCAGGGGGTGGATGGTGGGAGATGGGTGGTATTGGATGTGTCGACGATGGTGCTCACAAAGGTGGTGCGAAGGCCATCGGTGGTGGTTGTGTAGTGCACACCAATGTGATGCACGACACCTGTGGGGGTGCGCGTGTGTTTGTTGGGATTGTGTTTGGTGTACATGAATACTACCACATGTGTACATACAACATCACAATTTAACAAACAACACCATGTCTGTATACCTACATACAAAGCATATCACATACAAAACGTAGCACATACAAAAACATATCACACACCACAACACACCTGGTACAAGTGTTGCTGCTGTATGTTCTTTGGGTGATAATTTTGCCTGCACCAACTGACTCAAACCCCTCAACTGCCCACCACCTTGTGCACTCGATTGCCCACTCACACCACCCCCCACACTCACAGCAGTGTCCAGCAGCAATTTGAGGTACACCACACGTGGTGGTGTATGTGGTGGTGGCGCAACCATGGTGGTGGGTGCAGTGTGTGCAGTGTGTGTTGTGGGTGGTGGTGTGGTGGTGTATCGGCGTAGTAGTCGGGGGAGGGCGAGGGAGGTGAGGTCGAGTGGTGCCCATAGTGTACTTGAGGGCTGTGTGTGTATGTGTGTGTGTGTGTGTGTGTGTTTATGTGTGTGTGTGTGCATCCCACCTACTCCCCCCCCCTCCACATACCATTGGCAGCACCCCCCCCACCCCCGTGTTTTGTCGTTTCACCACCATCGGTGGGGGTCGTATTGGTGTTGCCCGTACCCCCACCCTTGCTGCTTTCAAACGTTCATGCAGCTCCCTCATGACCCTCTGATGTACCGCGTTACGTCGCCATGTTTTCAACACCCACACCAGCAAGACCTGCTCCTGCATTGCTCGGTGTGCTTCTGCTTCCTGGATTCGTTGTCTGACAGCACGTCTTGCAGTGGCACGCCACAGGTTGAAGAGGAGGTGGGTGTTGCCGCGTTGTATGGTGGAGTGCCAGTGGGCAATGGTGGCCTCCTGGGTGTGTGGGTGTGTGGGTGTGGGGGGGGGAATAGGGGGGGGGGTGGCATAGGGCTGGCGAGTGTGAAGGACACAGCATATACAAAATGCATATACACACACACAAATCACATATACACACACACCGCATACAAACACATTACACACACACCATGCACACATTACACACACACTATACACACACCTCTTGTGCAGTACGTGCAGCAATACGCTGCGACTCACTTCTCGATGGTGGTCGATCCAACCCACCCATATCACCACGCATTCCTCCCGGGTGTTGACCAACCGTTGACCATGGTTGACTCACAGCAGCATGACTGCGTGGGCTGCTGGGTTGCCCACCAATGGTGGGTGGCAGCCCAACACTCCCCATCATGGGTGCTGTTGTGACTGTGAATGGTTGATTGCCAGGGTACATCCCAAGGTAAACCCCACCGCTTGGGTGTGGTGAGGCATGGCCACCGGTGCCCCCCACACCTACACCAAAGGAGGGTGGTGTGGTGGTGGGGTCACCACCAGGGGTGGTGAGGGAGACGGGGGTTGGGGGCTGCCATGGTGCTTGGGGTGGGTGGGTGGTGGGTGGGGACATGGATGTGCCTGGAACCTGTGTGATGGTGTGATGGTGTGTGTGTGTGATGGTGTGTGTGTGTGTGTGTGTGATTGTGTGTGGAAGAGCATGAGAGGAGCATGCATTAACATCACCATGCTGTAAAATCCAAATCACACACAGAAAACACCACAGCAAGCAACCATGCACACCCCCACCCCCCCCCCCCCCCCGCTTTGGCTTGCTCATCTACATCACACACACCTGCACTACACCACCTGCACCAAATGTGAATGTAGGTTGCCCAGCAACACCACCTACTTGCCCTAACATAGCACCACCACCACCCACACCACCAACATGTGCAGCGTTCATCTGCTGCCCAAACACCATGCCTGCCTGCTGCTGCTGCTGCTGTTGTAAAACACCACCCCCATGTGTTTGACCACTCTCCACACGCTGCTGCCCACCAAAAGAAAACCCACCAGCTGGTGATTGTGCTGCTGCAGTGGTGGTGGTGGTGGAGTCAACAGTAGTGGGGATGGTCAATGCATGAGAGGGAACCTGCTGTTGCTGCTGAGAATGATCTGGAAACACTCCTCCTGATGCAGGTGACAATCCAGGTAACAATTCACCACCACTCCCACTGTGCTGGTGGGCTGAAAATGGTGTACCCACCCCACCCCGGGGGGAGGGTCGACCAGGTGACAGCGACATGTTCTCCGAAGCGTTGGCGGTTTTTTTGACCGGTGACGCTTTGACCGGCGATCGTGTGATTGCGGGGGATTTGCTGCTCATGGGGTGTTGTTGGGTTGTGGGTTGTGGGTGTGCACGGCGTAATGGTATTGTTGTGGTGGATGGTGTTGGTGGGAGGACGTCCAATGAGGTTTTTCCAGTTGATTTTGAGGAGACGAGGTTGGATCGATAGCGTGGTATGGTGTCTGGGCGCTGCAGTGTATCCTGTTTTTTTTTTTTTTTCCGGGTGTCAGTATGTGTGTGTTGTGAGCACGTATCATTATGTGTGTGTGTGTGTATGTGTGTGTATGTGTGTGTGTGTGTGTGTGTGTGTGTATGTGTGTGTATGTGTGTGTATGTGTGTGTATGTGTGTGTGTGTATGTGTGTGTATGTGTGTGTGTGTGTGTGAGGGGGGGGGTACGGGCAGTGCGGGCGCGCATGAAATGTTGTATGTGCATAGTGTGGCGTACCACGTACATTGTTCGTACATCACCAACAACAAAAGCACATACCACATACATACACACATTCACACCCCTCTACACCACATACACACATACTCATACCCAAACACAAATACATACGCATACACACCTTCCCCTCAACCCTCCCCCATACCTTGGTCATTGCAACACACCACACCCCTCCCTCCTCTTCATACACCTCAAGACCGTGTAGCTCACAGAAATCACCTGCTTCTAGTTCGGTATTGAATTTCAGCAGGGATACAAGAAATGAGAGGGGAATGACACAATGACGGCCATACAGTGAATCTGTGGTGTGTGTGTGTGTGTGTGTGTGTGTGTGTGTGAGTGTGTGTGTGTGTGTGTGTGTTTGTGTGTGGATGAGGATGGTATGTGTGTGTATGTGGATGGTATGTTTGGCACAGGAATGACTGTGGTTGCTTGATGCCAACCTCATACACACATACACCATGAACCCCCCCACACACACCCCATACACCTCCCATACACACATACACCATTACCCTCCCCACACACTCCCCCCATACACCCCCTCCCACTTACTCCCCACACACTCTTACCCCCTCCCACCCCCCTCCCATACACTCCCACCCATCCCCTCCCTCACCACTCTCACAACCCCCTCCCACATACTTGCATACGCCTCCAGTGCCAGTGACCTTGCCTTGTTGAAGTGCATGTGAGCTAAACACGCAGCCAAGTAGGGAGCATCCCTTGCCACTGTGGTGAAGTATACACCCCAGTTGCCTGACTTGAATGCTGTGTAGAGGCAAAGAGCCAACTGCACTTGAGGGGATGCCTGTGTGGGTGTGCGTGTTGGTGCGTGTGAGTGTAGGTGTGTGGCTGAGTGTGAGTGTGAGTATAGGTGTGTGGGTGAGTGTGAGTGGTGTGTTTGTGCTGTTGTAACCCATGTTGTGCTTTTCCTACCATTCTCATCATACACACACACACAAATACACAAATACACCACCACCACCATCACCCCCCCCACACACACAAACAAACCACCACCATCACCCACCCACCCCTCCCAACACCAGTATTTCAGGTCGCAACCCCTCCACCCCCCCCCACAATACACCACTACAATACCCCCCATCCCCCCCCCACACCAGTATTTCAGGTCGTATGGCTTTAATGTCCTTGACAAACCCAAACAGGCTCTGCTTGGGGTCATACCCACCAAATTCAGCCACATGTAGGAGAATATTGTAGGCACGAAACTCTGGTTCATGAGGGGATTGTATGCCTTGGGCGTATAGGAGTTCATACATATCAAACAGGGAGGTGAGTGCCTGGGGGTAATGTGTGGGTGGGTGGGGTGTGGGTGGGTGTGGGTTGATGCGTGGATGCGATGAACCACACCCCTCTCTTCCACACCCCTCTCTCCCCACATACTACCCCACACCACAATACAGTTTTCCCTTGGTCATTTGTTCGACACTCCTTGGGTAAAAACAACCTTAAAAAAACACCTCAACCCCTAAAACCCGTACCTTGGTCATTTGTTCGACATTGAGATGACTGCTAAACGCCTCGGTGTCCGTTACCCCCTGAGCATCAGCCTCACCACACATCTCATGTTCAGTGAGGATTGAGAAACGTATAGTCTCCTCCACTATGGCAGCCGCCTCGGGGGTCTGTAGGGGGGGGGGGGAGGGGGGTGTGGAGTGTGGAGGGAGGTGTGTGGGTGGGAGTGTGTGCGAAGGGAGATGGGTGTGGATGTGTGTGTGTGTATGGTGGCAAGGATGTGTGTGTGTGTATGCAAGGAAAAATGTGGATGTGTATTCGGGGGGGTTGCAGGTTTGGGTGTATGTTCCCACACACACACACACATATGCCACATGCATGCACCTACCAACCTCTGACACACACACAAAACACCCCCCAACACCCCATGCTCACCCACCCCTCAACAACAACCCACCTTGATATGCTGCACATTTAAATCCTGTCTCACACTCCTATGCCTGTCCCACAGAAACTTGTGCAACACCCCAAACGGCACATCATCCCGGTCCATCAGCCCCCGCAAATGCTCCATTGTCATGATCAAGGCAGGCATGGTACGCACATCACTGGGCCCCCACATGTCACTGTCATCCACCTCCTCATCTGTTTGCTTGACTGTCACTTTACGGGCGAACTTCTTCACTGCGAATTGACGATTGGTGACGTCGGGTTGGGAGAGATCGGGGCGTTCGAAATACGCCACATCTCGTTGTCGCATGCGGCGTTCTCGCTCAGCAGCAGGACACATGTCTTGGCAAGTTCCTACCACATAGGTTGTGCTATTGCCATCCCCACCTGTGGGGGTGTTGTGGGGTGTGTTGGGGTGTGTGTTGTCGGGTGGTAGTGCGGTACTGCGAAGAACAACAGCAGCAACAACGAAGAACAATACCTACCATCCCCATCATCCACCATGCCACCATAGTCCATGCTGGGGCTCACAGGGGCCCTTGAAATGGTGCCTGAAAACAAAGGGGAGGATGGAGTGATGCACATACACACACGTATATAGATGCACAGTGCGCTCTCACACAATTGTACCAACTTACACAAATCACACCCACCATGCTCTCCCACACCCACCACGCTCTCTCACACCCACCACGCTCTCTCACACCCACCACATGCACACTCCTAACATTCACCTGGTGTTGTTTTCCGTGTCACTGCAAGTATCTTCCTCACAGGCACAGGTGTTGCATATGCTCCCATATCACCATCACCCCCACCACCCAATTCCGCCTGAAAACGCTGTGCACGCTGTGCCAATCGTGCGTCTGAGTCAGCAACATCACCCACAACACTGGTGGGGGTGGGTGCACTCCGTCCGCGGGCCCCCCGACCCTCCCCGCGGGCCCCCCGGCCCTCCCCACGCCCACGCCCACGCCCGGATGCAGGCGTTGCACGTGCGGGTGTTGCTGTGATGCTTGCGCTCCCACCCCGCCCACCACTCCCCCGCCCACCCTTGCCTCCGCTGCCCCTACCGGGGCCCCCACCGCTGCCGGCCCCTCCGCTGGGCCCTCCGACAAAGGTTGGAGCCGAGGCAAGCGCCTTTTTCATTTCTGCTTCATGATCGATGTATTCCACCTCCTCTTCTTCCTCTTCATTTTCCTGTTGCTGCTGCTGCTGGGGAAAGCCACCACCATATCCATCATCATACCCACCACCATATCCATCCTCACCATACCCACCAGCAGCATGTGGATCGTCCATGTCGGTCATCATCCCATCCCCATTGTCCACCTCCCCTCCCACATACCCACCCATCCTCCGCTGTTGTTGTTGTTGTTGTTGTGTGTAGCCACCAGCTCTCCCTCTCGCAGCCCGACCACGCCCCCCTCTTGCTGTGTATGGTTGTGTACGCCCACCACGCCCACTCCGTCCTCGTCCACCACGTCCACCAGGTGTGGTGTTGTTGTTACTACCACCACCACCAAATGTGACTACAGATGCGTTGGGTTGTTGTTGTGGTTGTGGTTGTGCAAATCCCCCCTGTTGACCACCAAACCCCCCCTGTTGACCTGGCGCCACCACTGGTGCTGCTACGCTGTTACTGCGTCTCCCAAGCAAGGTCCCTATGGTGCGTGATAAAAAACCCTCTTGTTGCTGTGGTTGCTGCTGTTGCTGTTGTTGGGGTGCGGCACTACCACCACCCCACGCGCCACCAAAGCCCTGCTGCGGCTGCGGCTGTGACTGTTGACCACCAAATGCTTGCTGTTGACCACCAAATGCTTGCTGTTGACCACCAAATGCTTTCTGTTGACCACCAAATGCTTGCTGTTGACCACCAAATGCTTGCTGTTGACCACCAAATGCTTTCTGTTGACCACCAAATGCTTGCTGTTGACCACCAAATGCTGGCTGTTGACCACTCAGAGCTCCCACAGAGGCTGCCGAACGACCACGCCCCCCCACACCCCCACCTCGTGGAAACCGCCCCCCTCTCCCCCCCCTCCCCCCTGTTGCAGCACCACCAAACCCAAACCCACCCCTTTGCTGCTGTGCCTGCTGTGGCTGTGCAGCACCACGCGTGCTCACAAACCCAGTTTGTTGGGATCCTGCTGCTGCATTGGCAAATCCCCCACGCTGTTGCTGTTGTGATGGCGGCACTATAAAGGGGTCGTTTTGAGGAAAGGTGGGTTCTGCAACCATGCCATCCTGTTGCGGTGCATTGTAAAGACCACCACTGCGGCCTATGGTGTGTCGCATGGTGATGTGGACCACGTGTGGATGCAGGTGAATGTGCATATGGGTACCTGGGTACATGGGTGCGCACAACACGCCATTATACCCTCTCCATACCACGTCCAGATGCACGAGTCCCACGTCCAGTGGTGTATGTTGTGCGACCACTCCTGTTGCCACCCCGGCCACCACCACCAAATGCAGGGGGCATGCGACCAGCATGTTGTGTCCCAAAGGAAAAGCCCCCACCAGGAGAGGTGGAGGATGGTGGGCTGACTGTACCTCGCCCAAATGTAAAGCCACCACCACCACCAAACCCACCAGCCTAGGGGATGATGTTGTGTTGGATGATACTGTTCATGTGCGGATGTGCGTTGGGGTGACCAGTGATGCCTCCTCTATCCCACACCTGCTGGTCATTCATGCTGTTGGATTAATGATTGGCTGACAACGACATGGGAGCGTATATGTTGTCTAGGAGCAACAGCATTGTGCAACAAGATGTTGTGATGTGTCGTGTGGGGTGCATTCACCCAAACTCATGTTGGTACGATCCACTATGAGTACTGTTGATACTTTGTGAATGTGGATATTGTGGTATGCATGTTTTTTCCCAACAAAATATATTGTGCTATGCAACACAACACACACGCAGTTTAACGCATAGACAGCCCCACAAGCCCAGACAAATCAACCATCATGATCCTCTCTAGTCCACAACATGCAAGGATGACCAGTAGACTATTGTCCGGTCATCTTGCTGCCTCGATGCCCACAATGCTTGCTACACGGCCAGTAACGACCAGTCCACAACGTCAAATGCACGCTACACACAAACGCGCGTTGAAAATGGGCACTAGCAAACACAAAATGGGACTTTTGAGACCAATACACAGCACAGCAGCATGCACTGCCGAGGCAGACGATGAGGGGTTGTGGTTGGTGGTGGGGTTGGGCAACCCTGGGCTCAAGTATGACAAGACCCGACATAATGTATGTTGGGGTTTGTGAAGCGTTGTTTGTGTGCAAACACGGGTGTGTTGGTGGATGTGGATGTTGTGTGGTTGTTGTGCGTACATACACACACCACATCATCAGGTTGGGTTTGAGGTGATTGACTTGCTTGCACAATCATTGGGTGTGCCAGTGACAAAAATACGAGATGGTGCTGCTGTGGCACAAGCACGCCTGTGTGGTCGCAAGGTGTGTGGATGTGTGTGTGGGGGGTGCTACATGCACAGACACACACAAACACATCATATGCACATCCATACACCACACACACACAGGTGGTGCTAACAAAGCCAATGACGTTTATGAACAACAGTGGAGAGCCCCTCAAACGACTTGCCAAGTACTTCAAGGTGTTTGTGTGTATATATGTGTGGTGCATGTGTATATGTGTTGTGCAGGTGTTTGAGTGTTGTTATACCTGTGCCTATATGTGTTGTTATACCTGTGCCTATATGTGTTGTTATACCTGTACCTATATGTGTTGTTGTACCAACATACTTCATCAACACCCCCCAACACCCACAAACCACAGGTCCCAACCCAACGCATACTGGTTGTCTATGATGACCTTGATTTGGATGCAGGTGTGGTGCGGTTTCGCATGAAGGGTGGTCATGGTGGGCACAATGGCATGCGTAGTATTATTCACCACTTGGGCAACACACACGACTTTCCACGGGTGAGGATTGGCATCAGTCGCCCCCCGGGGCAGCAATCGGTGGCAAGTTATGTGTTGGAGCCATTTAGCAAGGCACAGCGGGAGGAGATTGAGGTTGCGGTGCATGAGGCTGCGGGGGTGGTGAAGACAGTGCTTCAGGTTGGTGTGGAAAAGGCTGCAAGTGGGGTGCGCGTGTGAGGCGAGTGTGTTTTTTAAGAGGGAGGATTATTTGTATTGTATTTCATTACATTTGTGTCACATACATTTGTGTAATACATATTCAGCAATATGTGGACATCGCACGTGCTGCACGTGTTGCTGAGAGCGAAAGGTAATCACACAGCATGGAGTACAACCCATCGTTGGGTTTCCACTGCTGCGTCGTACCTCCAACGCCAGCCTGATTTATTTGATAGGTATACGGGTTGGCATAGGATATCATTGAGGGTCGCTTTGTGTACAAACACATATGTGGTGGAACCATCACATCATCGTGCATCACACAGTAACCTCAAGCGCTTGCATCGGGATCGTGCTGCCGTGCTACTGCACCCCCAGGATCAGCTTTTGGTAATTGCAATAGTGTGAAGATGATTCTTGCAGTGGTTCTTGCAGCGATATGCAGTCTGCCCCTGTTTTGATCACGCAGCACATCCCCACATCATCAACCAGGAGCAAGTCACCAGTAGGCTGTTGGACCGCCTAGAAGATGTGCGAAGACAGTTTCCAGTAGCAGTGAGCCTCGGTGCTGCAGGGGAGGTGGTTGCCCGGCATCTGGCAGGTGGGCGGGCAGGCATTGAACATCTCACAGTGGTCGACTCATCTGCTGCCATGCTGCAGCGATGCAGGCACGCTGCTGAACATGCTGCACAACAAGTGCATGCTGGTACAAGCACAAGAGCATGGCCACATGTATGCTCATGTGTGGTTGTTGTATGGTTGTTGTATGGTTGTTGCATTGCATGGGGGGGGGGGGTTGAGGGAGGCACGCACATGTTGCCATTATATGTACATAACAATACCTACACACAAACACACGCACATGTATATACACAGATGGAGTATGTGCAGGCAGAGGTAGGGTCCCTCCCACTTGCACCAGCATCAGCAGACTGTATGTGTGTGGGTGTGGGTGTATGTGGTGTGTGGGTGGGTGTTGTGTGGTTGCTTGGTATCTGAGGGTACATTGAGGGTGCATTAAAACAAAGGCCATTGGCACACAAAAAAAACATGCACAACAAAAAACACCATGCACAACAACACCCAAAAAACACCATACCCAACACAACACAGTGATTATCAGCTGCATGAGTATGCACTGGGTGAATGATTTGCCGGTACGATACTCATGATGACTGAGTGTGTTTCATGCATGAGTAGTTGTGTTTTGTGCATGGGTGTGGTTTGTGCATGGGTGTGGTTTGTGCATGGGTGTAAGTTGCATGGTTGGTACATCATGTGTGTGTGTGTGTGTACATTGCATGTGTGTTCATTGTGAGTGTGTACACTGTGTGTGTATATCATCATCATCATCATGCCTTTGTATTATACATCCCGCACACACCACAACGCCTCATTGCTGAGTCAGCATGCATTATACCAATTGCATGTATGAAGGTATTGATAAAAACAAGAGGCACAGCATACACACATGTACACTCGGTGCGTTTACTATTGCGGTAGTCAATACGGTAGAGAACACACCATGTGTACATGTTTTGGGTTTACGAACAGTGTGGCTGCTGCTAGTACAAGCTGCCGTGCTACAGTCAACCCTACAGCCAACCTTGTACAGTCAACCTTGTACAGTCAACCTTGTACAGTCAACCTTGTACAGTCAAACTTTACACCAACATGCACAGTCACAGGCACACCCACATGCACACCTGCATATACACTCACATGCACACAATACATGCACACAAAACATTCCTTATACACAGGGTTTGTTGATACACTGTCGTAAAACACTCAAGCCAGATGGTCTCCTATTGGTTGCTATGCTGGGTGGTACATCCCTACAGGAGTTGCGTATCAGTTGTTCATTGGCTGAACAGGAACGAGAGGGGGGGGTGTCACCACGAGTATCCCCACTTGTGCAGGTATTTGTGGGCGCATTGTATTTGTGTATGTTGTTTCTGTACATTGTATTTGTGTGTATTGTATGCATTTGCATTGTATTTGCATTATGTTCTTCTACATTGTGTTTGTGTTTCCTGTGTATATTGCACATGTATCTATTACTGAAGCACATATCTATATACAATTGTACATGAGTGTTCCCACCACCACCATACCCACCACCATACCCACCACCATCGCACTCACCCTCACCCCCACAATCCCCATGCAGGTAAGGGATGCTGGGAATCTTCTCACTGCATGTGGTTTTGGTATACCAACAGTGGACGTAGATGATGTCATCATGCAATACGACAGTGCACTTGATCTGGTGACACATGTGCGGTCAATGGGGGAGGGGAATGCAGTCAAACGTAGACGACCAGTGTTGAGGTGTGTGGTGAGGATGTGTGTGGAGGATGTGTGTGTGAGGAAATGTGTGTGGAGGTGCGTACAGGTGATGCTTGTGGAGGATATGTGTGAGGGGTGATGTGCGTACAGGTGATGCTTGGGGAGGATGTGCGTAAAGGGATGTGTGTGTGAGCCCCAGTACACCATACACCAACCCTTCTCAACCCTCCATATATCCCCTCCACGCATCCCCACACACATCCCCACACACATCCCCGCACATGCACTGCCCACACACATCCCCACACACATCCCCACACACATCCCACACACAGGCGGGATACTGCCATAGCTGCTGCTGCCATCTATCACACCATGTTTCCCCAAGAAGCACCTGTTGCACCTCAACTTCAACCCTCTCATCCCTCTCAACCCTCTCAACCCTCTCAACCCTCTCAACCCTCTCATCCCTCTCCATTTGCAGCGTATGAAGATACCTATGAAGATACCTATGAAGATACCTATGAAGATACTGCTCCCCATAATGCAGCCACCACCAATACATCCCCCCCACAAGACACACCATCTCCTCCACAAGACACTGCCACGGGTGCCCCATCTGGTGCTTCATCAGGCAAACATACACATGCTGCACATTCCACTCCCAATCAGGGTGTGTGTGCATCACTCCAGGTTATATACATGACTGGGTGGGCACCTGATGACTCCCAACAAAAACCAGCAGCACGTGGCTCTGGTACTGTGAGCTTTGATGAACTTGCATCTGCACTAGGTAGTGGGGAACAGGGTGGTAGGGAAAAGGGTGCTGCGGAACAGGGTTGAGTGGATGGTTATAGAACCGATAGGGGGGGAGCAGCTCCTGTTGGTGATGAAAAGCAATGACATTGCTACTACCATGACATTGCTACTAGTTGTTGATTGTGTTGTGTGTGTGTGTTTCCGTGCATTTTTTAACGCATCCCCTTTATTTTCTTTTTTTTCCATTGCCCAATGACTAAGGCACTAGGTTTGCCTCTTCTACATACTTATAACAAGTGATAACCTTACACAATAGACCTTGAATTAAAAGACTATCAAAGAACACACTAAGCCATAAAAAGACCATCATCTCCCACTGCATCATCACTGCCATCATCCTGACTCTATGCACTGCATCACCATCATGTCGACTTTATGCACTGCATTACCAGCTCGGCAACCTCCCCTGCACATCCCCAATGCAGTGTATGACCCGAACCACCATGACCATAATTGTGGATCACTGGCAATAATGATTTTTCACCTGTCATTGATGATTTCCCACCTGTATCACTGTGTTTTTCTCGTAAACACTGTAGTTCTAGGCGTACACGTGTTCTCCCTGGTCGCAACCCTGCCCATGCACCGAGGATAGGTGCTCCCTGGTGTGTAGACAGGGTGGTCAATGTCATGGTACGTGTGTCATGATGTGGAGGAATTGTGCAGTGGTGCGTACATGCACATACTTGACACACACACACACTAGACTTTCTCTCGCCGCACTCAGCAGTACACCTATTCACTCAACAGTACACCAATTCACCTACACACCTATTCACACAGAATGAAGAGCAAAACCCCACACACTTATTCACAACCCACACACCTTTATGCTGGGCAGAAATTGTTCCACCCCCCTTAAAATATACCCCACCTCCTCCTCCCGTGTGGCGGTGCACCAGTCACCTTGTTGCGATATACCCCCACACACCAAGTGATGACGGTTGGGTATGGCATAAAAACCATCAGCTGAAACATAGTGCTGCACCCAGGGAGCATCAACATGTACCACCTGGTGTGTTTTTGGTGTGGTTTGCGAGTGATTTGGGGTGGTTTGAGTGTGTTTTGGGTGTGTTTTGTGGTGGGTGTGTTCTTTGGGGGGGGGGGGAGGAGATAGTTCATCAATTGACATACAATACACTCTACATACAATACACTCTACATACAATACATCACTCTACATACAATACATCACTCTACATACAATACACCAGTCTCCTCCCCCCAAACAACCCCCCCTACCTGTCCACGTATAGGATAGCATTCCTTGTCCCCCTCCAACTCCACCCCTCCCAACAGCCCCCCACAATTCACCACCACATCCGCAGCATACTGCTCAAACACACCCAGGAGCGACGACACTCGGGCTGTATGCACCACACCCCCTGCGCTCTCAAAGAGGCGTTGTAGGTAGGGTAGGTAGGCGGCTGCTTCTACTACATAGGTGGTAAAGCTCCATCCATGTGTGTATGCGTTCCCATAGGGTGCAAGCTCCTATGTTGGTGGTGGAGGTGGTAGTGGTGTGTGGGTGCGTATTGTGGTGGTAGTCGTGTGTGGGTGTGTTTTGTAGGGCGGACACAACAAGGAGCGTAGTCAACAGGAAAAGTAGCACAGTCAACAGCAAATCGAGCATGGTCAACACTACAGGCAGCCTGGTCAACACAAGAGGTAGCCTGGTCAACAACATGAAGAATAACCACCCATGTACCCGTGTGTTCATGTGTTGGAAATTGGGTACAATGTCACTCCATGCTGGGTCCTCTGGTGGTGGTTGCCTATACAAGCGATTGCCTGTGGGTATGAAGGGTATGTTGGCGTGGGTATGTTGGTGTGGGTATGTTGGTGCTAGCAATACACACCAACGATGCAGCTTGTCCCAGTGACAGACGCGTGTGGCGAGTGGCACAGGTCCATCAAGTGCATATACGTGGATCGGCCCCAACGCACAAGATCCTCCACGGGTGTGTTTGACAGGTAGTATGGTTCCCATAGGCCAGCAGCCCCATGGCTGGTCGTAGCCACACCCATGCGGTCTGCCACCAGTGTCACATGTGGGGTGTTCTTTCCATAGTGCTGAGCAAGTCGTTTCTGCACACGCACTGCACTGCTCAGACCAATGATGCCGCCACCAATCACAACCACTCGCGGACAAGTCATGCTCGTTACGGCAAGTTGTATGCAACCTGATCGATCGATAGTACTATGGAAACAACCTCGTTACGGAATTCAGTAATAACACGAGCATTACCCAGCAACAGAAAGCTTTTTCAAATGCTCCATAAACACTTCCAAACTCACATCATCAGTAAAAATAACCTCGCCTGCAGCGTTGTACCCAGCCAGCCCCTCACCAGCACTCGAGTAGGTCGTGGATGGGTTGACCTTGGCCAGCAGAAAACGGCCCTGGCTCTTGCCCTGGTCGCTCTGTATAATACGAGGCACGGGCAGTCGGTCCCGCTGCAGCTCTTTGGCATCAGCCACCGGTGCTGCCAACAAGTCCCTGAGGGGGGGGTGTCACATATGTGGTAGTAGTACAAAAAAAAAATCTGTCAACAACACCCACTTAACACACCTGAATTCTGCATGTTCTGGTTGCAAGTGATACCCAGCATCCCTCCACTGTGCAATGGTTGTTCCATACAACACCACAAGGTGAAAGTAGTCATCCAGCAACAAAATCCTATCAGGTTGGATCGACGCCACGTCTAGGAGCGCAGGGGTGGGGGGACCAGACAGGCCATATGACATGAGCATCGGTTGAATCATGATGACACTGTTGGTTACGTTTTCCCTAGAGAGCATCATGCGGAAAAAGGCCGTTTCATCGGGGGAATTGCCAAACACCTGTGTAGAATTGAATACAATAATACAAGGGAGGGTGTCAACAGCAAAAAGTACAAGGGAGGGTGTCATCAAGGAGGGTCGTTGGTGTGATGTGTGATGTGCAAAGCATGGGGTGTTGTGGTATGCATGTGCTAGATGTGTACTATGTGCCTGGAAAGCTTGGGAGTGCCATGCGTGCTTCATGAAAAGTACAACCCACACCCATATACCCACCCACACACCCACACACCCACACACACACGCATCCACCCACAACCACACCCACCCATCTTACCCCCACACCTGTAAAAACTGACTGCGTCTCATGTGAAACATAAACTGTGGGTACAATGTAAAATTATCAGGCAATAAAAACGACTCTGGTTGATCTTTTTGATACTCCCCAAACCTCCCAGCCAGGCGTATGAGGGTCCTATCAATCCACCTCAACACATCAAAGGCTTCTTCCTTGTCACACTTGTGGCTGGCAAGGCGGGCCATCACCACTGCTGCTGCTTCCTGGTCAAAGCCCATTGCTATCTGTGGGGGGGGGGAGAGTGTGTGTTTGTGGGGGGTTTGGGAGAGAGAGTGAACGCGTGTTTATGTGTGTGTTGTTTCAACTGTGTGTGTGTGTGTGTGTGTGATGTGCGTGTTGTTTTTTGCGTATGTTGTTTTATGTACGTGTTGTTTCTTGTGCAGGCGTTTTTTTTGTGTGCCGCCCCCACACAACTCCCCACCCCACCCACACACTCCACCCCACCCACACACTCCACCCCACACTCACACGTACCTCTGCCGCCCCCGGTGCCACCCATCGACGAGCTGCTGTGACAACCCTCAACCTCTGTGACCCACTTGGGTGTTGATATTGTGTGACAAACTGCACATACAGCACTGCATTCTCCTGTGGTGGTGCTGCATGGTTGCTGGTTATCTCAAAAAACACCGCCACTGCAGAATGTGTGTCGAGTGCACAGAGTTTCCAGGCAGTGGTACCCCCGGTCCCTGTTTCTGTTTCTGAAACGAGGGGCCCTGTCTTGCCCAGGGAGGCGAGTTGCCCAATGGCACCCTCCACCTTGATGTCCTGTAGGTGGGTGGGTGGGGTATGGGGGGGGGGTGGGGTAGGTGGGGGTGTATACAGAGGGTGGATAGAGCGTGAAAGAGGGGGTGGGTGAAAGAGAGGGTGGGTGAGAGAGGGGGAGGGTGAAAGAGAGGTGGTGTGAAAGAGGGGGTGGGTGAAAGAGGGGGTTGTGCTCATACATGAAGTTGTCACATGTCAAATGCTTGCTGAATGGAGGAAAAACATTTTCCACTACAACATAATACAGCACATCATAACACACCACAACACAGCACAGCGCAACAAAACAAAACAAAGCTCCCTACCCTGGAGCAAAATACTTCCAGTGTAGCACCAAATGCCATTTGTAGGCAATCCTGTGCATCCCTCTGAAACAAGCGCACGAGTGACTCGGTGAATATATCATGTGAAAACTCCTCTGCCATCACCATGAGGCCCCCTGTTTGTTGTACTGCTGGTTGCATTTCAGCCAAACCAACCTGTATTATACAGGGAGGGGGTGGTGTTTGAAGGGGTGGTGTTTGAGGAGGGGGTGGTGTTTTGAGGACAGAGGAAAGGGTGTGAATGATACTGGGGGTTGGTGTGGGTGATGAGGGTGGGTTGAGTTACTATGCTTCATATTATACACACACACATCACACACACACACACACACACACATCATACACACACACACACATACACACACACATACACACACACACATCATACACACACACACACCTGATCAAGTGCACATGCAAACACATCCAAGCACTGTCCATTCTCCACGAGGCGTTTTGCCAGTGCTTCATACAACTTGATACTCTTCTTGAAGTACTTGACTCCACCCTTTTCAAAATCCTGTGTGGGTGAGTGTATATATATGTGTGTGTGTGTGTGTGTGTGTGTGTGTGTATGTGTGTGTGTGTGTATACACTAGTATACATATACATATATGTATGTATGGGTGGGTGGATGGGTGTGATGTATACATACATAATCTAGTATACGCTATGTATGTACAGATATAATGTAGATTCATACAGGTATGCATACATTCACGCATTGTAACAGGTACACAAATGCACAACAATCACACAAATGCACAACAATCACACAAATGCACAACAACCACGCCCCCACAACAACTCACCCAAACATCCCCCACCACACACACACATCACCACCTTGTGGTTGCGAAAGGGTTCCGCCAGATCCAACCCCACCACCACACCGGGCCCCACCGTACAGGGCCCCGCCGTCATGAGCAACACCCTCCCCCCCAAACCAGGAGCACAACACTCCAGTAACCCCACTGCGACAGACACTGCAGCACCTGTTGCACGCTGTGCACGCTGGCCTTGTGGGCGTGGACATGGTTCAGCCTGGATGTGTGTTTGTGGGGGAGAGTGATGGTTGGTGGGAAAGGGATGTAGGGTGGGAAAGGGAAGTGATGGTAACAGTAGGAGTGCATTGTACACAGAGGCACAAGCATGCTTGTACAAAACTGCACACAAAAGCCATGAGAACAACAAATATGTGTCAAGAACACTCATCATCAAATGAAACACGACATACACACACAATATACACACACAACATACACACATCACATACACACATTACATACACACACACAATATGTACACACACAATATACATGCACGCAACACATCAACATACCTGCAACCCCTCCAAGAAGCTATCCAATGCAAACTCACATGTGCTCAAGGGCAACAGAAACCGCCCCCCCCCCGGCATGGCACCCTGTGCGCTCCCCATAGACTGCAGGGTCCCCTTGCGGGGCCCTGTTGCCGAGAGACCGAGTAGCTCACGCACCTCCTTGCCAGGAGTTTCTTTATTCCCACGAAATACGTATGCTTTGGGCATGTCAGTGGCTGATAGCTCATGCACTGGGGTAGTGTGTGTGTGTGTAGTGTGTGTGTGTGTGTAGTGTGTGTGTGTAGTTGTGTTGGTTGTAGTGTGTTGGTTGTTGTATGTGTATGTGTGTGCACAAAAATATGACAACAGCATGCTCGAAATGTTTCGCAATCATGCAAGTACATGATGCAAGTGCACGATGCATGCAGCATGATAATAAGTAATAGACAATAGTAGGTGATAGATACCAGAAATAGCATACCGTATACAAGGCTTCCAAAAGTTATCAACCCCACCAGGGCATTGTCAGGTATGAGGGAGAGTGCTTGCCGCATTGCCCCACGCAGCCCCTGTGGTTATTGGTGACATGTATTGGTGACATGTATGTATGTGTGTGACAATTGGTGACATGTGGTTATTGATGACATGGTATTGGTGACATTCAAACTAATTGGTGTACATGTATGTACAAGGTGTATATGCTCGATGTATAACTACTGACATGCTAAAGATGTATACATATCTTCCATACCATCACATCCTCTACATAATCAACATGTACACCCACCCACCCACAACCTCTATTTCATCATCACGCAAAGCCAAGTCTAGTACAAACAAAAACACAGGTGGCCCCGGGACAGGCACAGAGAGCGTATACTCCACTGCAGCATGCTGTGGAAACAACTCAGCAGGAAGAAGCTCCTGGCTTATTTGTGCGTAATGCTGGGGAAACTGGTTGCGCTGGCCACTGTGTGTTGATGTATGTATGTGAAGTTGTTGAACGATGCGGGAGTGCACAGATCTACACCTACCAGAATGGGCAGTGCCAGGTTTTGGACATGAAATCGAGATGGCAATATGGGTTGAGGACGCCCCGGCATTGCCTGCATCTGACTGGTTCATACTGCAGCACTGGCAAGTTGTCTATTTGTTTCAATGGTGATACAATGCAGCTTGTGGGGACGACAATCCTAGCAGCATCTATGCGACTGCTTGGCCAGCAATTCCATGTGAAACGTATGCCATCAATCGCCTCTTGCTGAGCAAAATCCATGGCTTTGTGTTATGTGGATGTTGTGATCATGCTCCTTGTGAGTGCACTGTACTGATCTTGCTTACCAAAAGCATTTGTTACTATGTTGCTGCAAGATGTTAAAAAAAACTATAACAATCATACAACAACAATCACAAAACAACAGGCTTGATGCCAACATGGTGGTGCACCACCCCCCCACCCCCCCACCCACACCCCTCCACACGCTGCAGCATCACCTCAGACCATGCCTGCAGCACCTGTGCCACCTCCTGCCCTATGGCATCTGGCACAGCAAAGGCCATAAGCGTCTCAAGGTTCCCCTTGTCAGATTCAGGCATCCTCGCTTGCAGCTGATACAATGTGGATGGTTGTGCAGACAACACACGAGCAGCCTGCTCTGCATCGTGCTCCGTCACCCAATACACCACCTTGCAGGTTGTATGGTGGTCTTTTGTGTGAGGGTGTATGCACCGTGTGTTGGCTCATGGTTTCACTACCACACAACAGCGTAGCCACAACATGGCAACATGACATTGCAACCACACCCCAATTTCCAACCCGGCCCCAATCCCACGTACTGCATATTCTAAAAGCAAACCATTCCAAGCAGGAAGGCATGGTAGTCGTACTGGCAGTCTATTCATGTCCAGCACTGTGCTTTGTACACAAGCCCCAGGTGGTTGTTGTGTGTTGCATGCAGCATGTGCTGCTGTGATCAATGCCCGCAGACATTGTGTTGCTTGTGTATCAATATCCTGTGTGTTGGTCGATGATGATACACATTGGTGATGATACACATGTGCCTTGCTTGTATAGAGCAAATACATACACCCTTGACAGGAGTTTCCCACCATCCCACACACCAACATACAACACCCAAAACCCCCCCTCCAACACGCAACCCCCTCCAGCACACAACACCCACCTTTTGTTCCACATCATTCGCCAGCCGCGCCACCATCCCCCCACCTCCCAGCCCCTCAAACACCACACACCGCCTCGGCACCCCACCACCCTCCACCACCCTCCTCATCGTCCACACGTTTATCACATACGCACACATATCAAGCACACACACAAGTAAATGTAGGCCGGTGTGTGGTTGTAGGAGGGCAAGCAGGTGGGTAGGTGGGTAGTGAAGGTAGTCCAGCAAGGCAGTGGAACGTGCCCCTGAAGCTACCGCTGTGATGTCTCGTAGAAGAACAGGGAGACATTGTTTGATGGGGCGTTGTGGGTTGTTCTGAGAGTGTGTGGGGGGATGTGTGGGGGGGGTGGATTGGGGGGGGATGTGGCAATATGATATGACAGCATGCATGTGGTATGCAAATGCGGTATGCAAATGCGGTATGCAAATGCGGTATGCAAATGCGGTATGCAAATGTGGTATGCAAATGCCATACGCACCTGTAGGGTTGCTTGCAAAGCATGCAGTTGTGTAGCATCCATGTGCATTCACAGCACCCCCTCAGCACAAACACACACACACACACACAAGCAAGAGACAATGGTTTGTGTTGCTGGTATGTGGCCCTGGTATGTATGGTATTTTTATTTTATTTGAATGTGTACCTAATTACAACAACATCAATGTAATGCATTTGTATGAGGCACTATGCCTGTGTCCCTGTTGCTTCCACCTCCCCCTCTTGCTGTGTATGTGTGGGGCCTGTATGTGTGGTATTGTTTACTTGCTGTGTTGCTGTTGGTATGTGTTTGTCCTGTGTTGCTATTGGTATGTGTTCTTGCTGTGTTGCTGTTGTCTTGCTGCCACCCTCCTTGTGCTGTGTATCACCCTCCTTGTGCTGTGTATCACCCTCCTTGTGCTGTGTATCACCCTCCTTATCCTGTGTATCACCACCACCACTGTTACTAGAGTGTTCCAATGCTGCTAGGGTTGTACACACTGAACGCACTTCTTGATCTACAACCTGCAGTGTGTACAAGGGGAGGTGTGTTACAGTGCAAGAGGGGGAGGTGTTACAATACAAGAGGGGCAGGTATCACACTAATGTCACACATCACATTAATACAGTTTCATGCAGTAAACTCATGCCAATAGCAATACCAACACACACATCCCAATACACACATACATCACACATCGTCACCCACTGTGGAAACGCCAGCACCTCCTCACGCACACACCAACAACAACAAGTTCACATACCCATCCCCTCTCCCTACTCTATACATACCTGTAGAAAGTGTTCAATGTCACCAAACTGCTTGAGCGCCTTGTGTACGTGTGCGAGGGAGGATGAATACTGATGGAGCTGACGTTCCACTTTATGAATGAGCGTTTTTATGTCCCTCACTTCCTTGCCAATGTGCTGCTGTTGCTTAAATGCCTGTTGGTGGAATGAGAACATTGGGTGTGCCTTGGTGGGGAAACTACGGTTGTTGATGGTGCATGCCCCAGACACCATACGTTGGAAGCACCCTCATCCGTGAGATCCACGAGCAGCGATACAGCCTGATCAAGTGCTTGGCATGCAGATGTTTGGGCTTGATCTGGAGGAGTTGTTGTTGTTGATCACAGTTGGTCATCAGCCTGATGGACAACATAAAAACTTCCTGCTACGTACCTCGTTCTTTCTGAAGCTCTTTCTCCACGCGCTTGTGTTCATCAAGGATGCCCTTGAGCATGGCTGTTTTGTGTATTGATGAAATGCATGATGATGTATTTTTAGGTCAACGCTTGCAAAATGGCATTCTTCAATCCAAGGATCACTTCTCTTGTTGATACACCCCATGTTGCATGAACAATAACCACAACAACCATTAGAAACCACCATGTCTGCATACACCCGCATGTTTGCATCATCATCATCATCCCCGCATCAACAACACCCACCCAAATCCATTGTCATCACGGGTGGCTCTCGAGGCCTTGGCTACGCCCTTGCATCCTGCTTCCTTGCAGCAGGCGACCGCGTGCTCCTCACCTCCCGCAGTGAAGCCACAGCCCAAGACGCCGCCGCCCGCCTCTCCGACACCCACCACACCACCAACATGGTGCATGGTGCTGCATGTGACGTGACCAACTGGGAGCATGTTGCTGCACTTGCACAGACAGCACTGCAGCTGCTGGGTGGGCGTATTGACGTGTGGATCAACAATGCGGGGGTTAGTCAACGCGGCAAGGTGTCTGTGGTCGAGTCAGACCCAGGGGACTTGGAGAATATACTCGACACCAATTTGCTGGGGAGCATGTATGGCACCAAGGCCGCACTGCAGGTCATGCGGCAACAACAGGAGGGTGGTGGGCAGGTGTGGCTGGTCGATGGGAATGGGGCTCGAGGGAACGCAACGCCTGGGAATGCAGCCTATGGTGCAAGCAAACGTGCATTGACACAGCTGCTCAGGTCATTGGTGGCAGAAACCAAGGGGACGGGTTGTGCAGTGCACATGTTAAGTCCAGGCATGGTTGCCACAGACTTGTTGTTTTCGGTAGGGGGGGGGTGTGCATTGTGTGGGGGTGGTGGTGCGGGTGTTGTTGTTTGTGTTTTCAGCATCAAGGCCATGTGTTGTATGCATGTGGTGTTTTTGTCAAGGCATATGTGGGTTTTTATCAAGGCGTATGTGGGTGCTGCATATCCCTTACTATGTATGACAACCACCATGCTGCTTTATACAATACCTGAATACAACCAGCTACCCTAGAACACAACAACAACCTGCACAACAACAAGAACAATGAGATTATCACCATCATCACCACCACCAACAACAACAACAACAGGCAGCAACAAATGCACGCAGTCGGGCGTTTATCAACATCCTTGCTGAACCACCAGAAACAGTAGCAGCATGGCTTGTACCACGAATTCGTGCAGCACATGGGGGAGCCAAAAATGGGCAGTACATCAAATTTCTAACCCCCCGAGGGGTGCTCTGGCGGTTTTTGACTGCACGGTCGCGGCGGGGACGGTTTTTGGAAGAGGGAAATGAGAGGGGAGGGGAGGGGAAGCAGTCATGAGCAGCTGCACGTGGTGTTGTATATTTGTTGTTGTATACTTGTTGTTGTATATAGTGCACGATGTGCATGGGTTACAAAAGTAATACAATATCCAAGTGATACCATGCAAATAGAGGGTATCTATGTATTGAGAGAAACACAAGGAACCGTTTTGAAAAAAACACAAAGTCAACAAGAAAGTCAACGCACACGGAAAGAAATCAACAGTGCACAGAAATCAACAAGTGCACAGTGTCACTCAACTTCTTTTCATCACAATCATCATCACGGCGTATCACTCACCACCCCCACCACCACCCCCAGTGGAGGGGGTACTCGCACTCCCGACTCCCATTTCCCGAGCAATGGCCTCCAACTGCTCCCTCCTTCGAACCAAGCATGCCTTTTTCATAGACGGATTCAAACACGTCTTGCACTCCCCACATCGTTTCTTTGAGGAAATCGGCGTAAACAATTTTCTCCGCTTGGCAACACCGTCCCCCCCATCTTCCGCATCACGCTGGGCGGCCAGGCGGGCCACCACCGACGCAGCGCGATGCATATCCCCCAACGAACCCCCACCACCTTCGATTTTAAGCAATTCATTCGTCATGCCCATGCCGCGCAAAGTGGCGAGGCCATCAGGAGGGGGCCCGTCCACGCGAAGGCGGGGCCCCGGGCGTGGGATCGCCGCGGGGCGGGGTGGGCGGGGAAAGGCCCCACGGGGGCCACGTGGGGCTGCGAATCGAGGGGTGGTGGAGGGGCGTTTGTTGATGGTTTCTAATTTGCCTGCGTCTGAAATGGATGAGGGGTAGAGCCAATTGGGTAGCTTTGAGGGGGCATCTGAGTGTGTAGGGGTGGGTGGTGGGTGGGTGCGTGGGTGGGTGCGTGGGTGTAATGGATGGTGACACGGCAACATGTGTATAGACGTGTCTACTCTTTACAACTACTGCTGCTACTACTCTCCCATACTATGTTGTGTGTTTCTAAATACTATGTTGTGTTTTTTATACTACTATGTTGTGTGTTTTCTAAGATACAGTGTTGTGTTGCCTGTACTTGAACATCAATCGTTAGAGCACTGCTGGTGTCGCAACACACATCATCAAAACCACGCACCATCCATGCTATCAAAGCATCGCACACAGAGTGCACTGTGATGAAACAGTGCTGCTACTTGGTGGGTGCGCATACCCCGGCACACATTGCTTGCGTCAGTGCCGAATACAACAGGCTTGGTGGGGTTGGCTGCTTGGGCAGCACGCCACACAGACTCTGGTACCTGCGTTGATTTATTATTATTATTATTATTATCTTATTATCATTATTATTGTTATGGAGTTAGCATGTAGGTAGTATGCAGTTATTATGAAGCTGTATTCTAGTTTGTATCTAGTGAATTGTGGTGTGTGGGGTGGGGGATACGGTGAGAGGGAAACAGTATGGGCGAGGGTCGTGGGTGTTCATGTCCCCCCAATGATATAGTAATGATATAGTATACAGTCAGCATGTACAGTACCACTACCAACAACACCTACAACCAAGTACTACCAAGTACCAAGTACACAGCCCCTCCCTACCCGTATGGGAAACAACACACTTGAGGTATCTATGAACACCTCATTGTGCTGGAAATACGTGCCAGCCAGTGGAAAGTGCCCCTTGAGCAAACACCATGCATGCCCAACTGCCAACACCTGTATTGTGGCCTCCTCCGTGGGGGTGTGGCTGCCATCGTTTGTTGTGTAGCTGCCATCGTTTGTGGTGTGGCTGCCATTGTTTGTTGTGTGGGTGCCATCCTTGCGTGGTGTGGGTGGTACAGAGGGACCAGGGCTGCTATTGTCATCATTGCTGTTTTCATGACTTTGTTCATTGACGACACGTGTAGTGCCCTCTTCATTCTGCACAGCAGCATTCCCATGCATGCTCCCCTCTGCCACCAACACAGGCTGCTCCGTGTCTGTTGGTGTCATATTTACTGCTTCCGTGTCTGTTGGTGTCATATTTACTGCTGCCGTGTCTGTTGGTGTCATATTTACTGCTGCCATGTCTGCTGCACTACGTTTTGCTCGTGTACCATGCTCCACTAATGGTTGTTTCATTGCAATCCATGGTGGTACAGGGACAAGGACAGGTGGCATGTCACTTGGGCTACCTGTGTGGGGAATGGGGAGTGAAGTGCGTGTGTATGGTTGGTATGCGCATGTATGTATATGAATGGAGTATATGTGCATGTATGTATATGAATGCAGTACATGTGCATGTATGTATATGAATGGAGTATATGTACATGTGTGTATCGGTGTTACGTGGGAAACACAGTGCTTGAACATGTGTGGAGTTTATGTGCACACAGTGTATTGTGCACACAGTGTATGTGCACACAGGTATCCCTGATGTGTATCACACTCCCATACATACACACAGGCATGTCCCCAGCACACATCACACGCTCATACTCCTCACAACACACCCATACTCCGCACAACACACCCATATTCCGCACAACACACCCCCACACGCACCGACTGCATGCCAGTTTTGTAACAATGGTGCAGGGACATACTGCTCCAAATTGACTGGGGCACTGGGAGGTGTGCTGTTGGGGTCATGCGCATTATGGTGGTCATGTGCATGATCATGTGCATCACGTGCATCATCATGTGCATCACCATGTGATGAGGTACACTTGGTGGAGGCTACCACTTCAATGCCCTGTGTTAGGGGTAATGTAATAGGGGGTATGTGGGGGGTACGTATATGCATACACATGGTGTGTATGTATAGTGTTTGTATGCACATTGTGCTCATGTAAAGTGTATGTATACACATGGTGTGTATGTATATACACATGGTGTGTATGTATATACACATGGTGTATATACTCTCAACAACACCCCTTCCCTGACCCCCCCCAACCCCCCCCATCACACCTTGATCACAATACGATGGCGATTGACAGACAGCATGCCATTCTGAGGGTCCCTCCAAGGGTCCCTGGGGGTCCACACTGCATCATACCAGGCCTGCAATGGATCCATATCTCTGTATGAAGTACTATTGCCTGAACACCCATTGCCTGTCGCGCCTGGCATGCCGGGGTGGGGGTCATCCACGTGTTCTACGCAGTATTGAAGGACGAGTTCATGTGCTTTGACCACCTGGTCAAACGCCTGTTGGGGGTGGGTGGTTGAGTGAGTGGGTGGGTGTGTATGTATGTGGGTGGGTGGAAGTGTGGGTGTGGGTGGGTGGGTGGGTGGATGTGTGTGTGTGGATGTGTGGGCGCGCGCGCGAGAGAGAGGGGAGGATGCATTGCATCCCATGCTGCTCTGTATGTACCCTTCCTTTTGTTGTACCATCCACATGCATACCCCCCACCACTGTACATACCTCTTTTGCATGTACATGTGCACATTTATCAGGGTGCACTGCAACTGAAAGCTCCCTATACCTCTTGCGTACTGCTGTCTTGCTCAGTTGATCGAGTAATGCATTCACACTGGTTGCATCTGCTGTGTTTTCTACCAGACGCAAAATACAGAGGGCATTGCGTAGCAGCCTGGGGGGGGAGATAGGGAGAGAGATAGGGAGAGAAATAGGGAGAGAGATAGGAAGGGAGAGAGGTGTACGAGGGGAGAGATAGGGAGAGAGGGGTGTATGGGAATGGTGAGCATGGTTGAAGTAGGTAGGGAGAGAGAGAGAGAGAGAGAGAAGTGCACTGATCCCACACCCACCGATCCCACACCCACCAATCCCACACCAATCCCACACCACACCAATCCCACACCCACCACAATCGTACTTTGTTTCTCTGTCAGCACCACCTATCACATGCCAATCATGCGTTGCCAGCAGCATTATCCGCTCCACCTCTACCATCCCATCCCACTGCACTTTCTTCAGCCGGCTATTAGTGTTGTTCTTATTGTTAGTGTTGTTGGTGTTGTTGTCCATGGTGGTGGTGGTGGTGTTATTGTTGTCAGTGGTGGTATTGTTGTTTGTGTTGTTTGTGTTGTTTGTGTTGTTTGTGTTGTTTGTGTTGGAGTTGTTGGTGTTGGTGTTGTTTATGGCTGGTGGTGATGCTGATGGACCATGTGGCAATGGATCCACAGGTGGGGTGTCTTCTGTGGTTCCATGTGTGACTGTGGTATCATCTGTGGCTGTGGTATCATGTGCATCTCCAGTGTGTGCTGTATGTGCATTTGCTTGAAAGGGCACCCCTTGCGCAGCACCTGTTTCTCCATGCATGGACCCCCCTTGCATACCACCTGTTCTGTTTGCATGTATAGCATCCCCCTGCTCAGTGCCATCCTCCTGTATACCCTGTCGCTGTATACCCTCCTGCTGCTGTTCACCCTGCTGTGTTGTGGGGCCATCCTGGCCATCCATCACCCCCCCAGGGACCCCCCCAGCAGGCACGGCATGTGTCCCCTTGGCATGACACTGACCACCTACACCACCAAGGTCTTCTATGTCTGGCAATGGCTGCTGTCGTTTTTGTGTAGTTGTATTGTGTGTTGTGGTATCATCAGGTGCTGGTGTGGGAATGGGGATGGTGTCTGTGGCAAGGCGGGGGCCCCCATTTTTGGCATATTCACATTGTTCATTGAGTGGGCATTGGCTGCAGTTGGGGGCCCTCTTGGTGCAAAACACCTGTGATGATGAGGGTGATGGTGGTGAGGGGGGAGGAGGAGGGGGGGGAGGGGGAGGAAGAGGAGGGGGAGGAGGGTGTTGTAGTCAAGTACCTTGCCAATGGTGATGAGGGTATAGTGCAGGTCATATAATGTGTCCCAGTCAAAGCGAGTCAAACTGTGTAGGAACCACATGCATGTTCTACTTGTAAGGATGTCAGTTTGTGTGTATTACAATGTTGGCATACCGGTCATGCAGAAACAAGTGGGCCTCTGACTCATATGCATACTCATCCTGATGGTGTTTGTGTGTGTGTTTGTGTGTGGGGGTGATGGTGTGTTTGTGTGATGCATACACAAGGAATTTTAACATATACACATACATATACACACACATATACACAAGGAATACAAACACATGCTGTGCAATGCCGTATACTCGTGTTTGAGTGATTGCACAGCGCACAGTGCCATACAACAGCACCCCCACCAGGACAAAATAACAAACATTTATTGGTGGTGGGGTGCCATTGTAGCATCAAAACCACCTCAGTTTGTTGTAACAAAACCACCACTTTCTACGTGTCGTTGCACATACCAGCTGCTCCACTGATTGGTCAACATCAAGTGGCAGCCACCCCAAGCGAGCAGCAATGCGACCCACATTCACATCTACTGGAAACTCTTTCTTCCTCAGGCATAGCAGGGTAATACATGCTGCACTCTTGACACCAAGCCCTGTGGGAATGTTGACCAGTGGTTGACAAATCCAGGTTTACAAGTCATAACAGGTCAACAGGTCAAATGTTCAAATGGCCAACGAGTCAACAGGTCAACAGGAAAGCATGTGTTTCTACTCTTGGTATACAGCAACACAGGTGGATCATCGAATACATGGAATCAACATACCAGGAATGGATCGCAGCATGAAGCGAGCTTCTTCAGTGGTCATGTCATGCAACCATTCAAGAGACAGCGGACGCACGTATGTCTCCTCATTGTTTTTTCCATCCTGCTCTGGATGCTGCATCTCATCATGGCGTGGACCACTGCATTGTTTCCCACTGCATCCATCATCTGTCAAGTCAACAACACCATCTCTCTGAGTCAACATCTTTGGCTCTGACTGTGTAGGCCTGTCCACAGAAGTATCAATAGTATCAATAAACAATGCTGTGCTGCTTGGACCAAACGGTGGTCCCTCTGATGCAGCACGCATGGACATTGTGGGAGTCCCCTCGAGAGTGTCTATGTCTGTCATAGGGAGGAGCATATCCAAAGGCAACACACTATCCATAGGCAACACATCCACAGTAACAGGCTGCACTTGCACACCAACAGCATCCTCCATATGCATCCCTTCCACATGCACTCCTGTGAGTAATAATGAAATACATATAATAATGAAATATATAATATAATGATGATATTATATAATAATGAAATATATATAATAATGAAATATATAATCTATGATAATAATGAATACAATAAGCGTATCGGTGTGGGTATTTCTGCATGTGCCGTTTGGTTTTGTATTGCATATCAACCGACTGTTGCACACGGGCACTCCACACAACAAGCACTATGTGCACTCCACACAAACACTCCTCACCCTCAACACCCACCCTCACCCTCCACACATACCCTGGAGCACCACTGGCACACCATGCTCGTCCAACACAATAGCCGCTGGTGCGTCATCAAGCCCCCCCACCATGGTGTCCATTATGTCTTTCAGTATACCTTGTGCCTCCATATCCCCCATTGTAACAGTATTTATGTTGCCCATAGTAGCATTTATATCACCCATAGTAGCAGGACCCATATCAGCATGGGGACCAGCAGACCCAGGTGTCACAGGTGCTGCAGCGGGAGAGGAAGGGGCATGTGAGGACGATCGTACAATGGGAGAGGAAGGGGCGTGTGTGGGAGACATGTGCATGTTGAGTGGTGAGGACACGTTGAGTGGCGGGGGTGGTGCGGCAGGGGGTCGACCAACTTTGCCTGGGACTGGTGGGAGTGCAGGGGGTGGGCACTTGCTTTCCCATATGTAGACCAGCTCTAACAAGCGCTGTGTGTAGTATGAGAGTGTATTGTGATGTTTGTGAGTATATCGTAATGTTTGTACAGTATTGATGTTGCATGTATGTACATCACAATACAAACGTTACCTGTATCTTCACGGCAAGCATGTTTTGAAAGCCACGGCAGCGAATGGCATCACACACCTGGGCATGATACATTTATTGTTTTATTTTATCTTTATCTTTATTCTTTTTTGGGTTGTATGGTATACACTCATGCTATCCACTCATTCATGAATGCAACCATGTTGCAGCAGCACACCTCGCATCATGATCACAAACAACGCTTCCAACCACTCTCATGTGCAACCACCCACAAACCACAAACCCACCAGCCCACCTACCTCTTGCACAGGTGCTGTACGCACCGCATGCCAATCCACATCATCCTGCACATACAACCGACTGAAATCCCCCTCCTCCCCCTGATTTTCTTCTTTTTCACCACCATCTGGGTCCATGAGCACGTCCCATTCCTGCTGCCTATCCGACAATGCAACGTGTATAGGAATGTCTGTTCGCTTGGCAGGAAAACGACTACGGAGGGACATGAAGGCATTGGAGGACAGGACATCGGAGACGTTTTGAGTGAGAAAGGTGCCTACTACAGAGTCCAGCACAGAGGAGCGCCATGTGGCTGCTGTCTTGCCGTGACGGCGATCACCCATGACCGCACTAGGTAGGTGGGTGGGTGTGGTCAAGGTGTGGGTGGTTTCAAGGTGTGGGTGGTTTCAATGTGCGTGTGTGGAGAGGATATGCAGAGGAGTTGTGTGAAGTATGCACACAACTACACACACAACTACACACACAACTACAATGTTGTGCTCTCCGGCATGCAGCTGCACACAAAACACCCAGCACAACACCACACACACCTGGTTGCACCCAGCAGTGCATGCACACGCTGCTGCCACATCAACCGCTCATCCATCCCATACACAATCATCGTCAACTCCCCGTCCCTCAATAACCTATGCCTGCGCTTGCTCTTCCATTTTTTGCGCGGCAGGGGGCCCTCCTCTGGCAGGGCCCCCTCCTCGGTGGGGGGTGGGGGGGCCTCGAGGGCGGGCCCAAAGGGGCCTGTGAATGGGGCGTCCACGGCGGCACCATAGGGGACCCCCGGGGGGGCCCCCAGGGGCACCCCCAGTGATGGTGGTGGCGGTTGAAACAAGGGAGGGTTGTGCTGGCTGGGGTTGCCTGCTGGGGTGTGTTGTTGGGAATGTGTGAGCGGGAATGTGTTGTTGGGAATGTGTATACTACCCAATCTGTGTATACCTTGTGTATTGTCCATGGTAGTATGATTGGTCGCATTAGTACCATAATCACCACCAGCCTGACCTCCATACATTGCATCTCCACCATACCCACCACCATACCCACCACCATACCCACCACCATACCCACCACCATACTCACTGAAACCATGCCCATGCTGACCCTGCTGCTGCTGCTGCTGTTGCTGCTGGTGTTGGTGTTGGCGGTGGTATTGACCCTGCTGCTGCTGGAATAATTGTGCCATGTAGCGCCATCGCTGTGTAGACTGCATAGTGCGAGGTTGTGTAGGGACCTCCCCAGCAAACCCTGACTGAAATGCCCCACCAGGAGAGGAATGATGAGTATTTGAGGGGTGTTTATATGCACCATGATGCTGTTGATATTCACCATGTTGCTGTTCAGGGTTAATACAGGCATGATGAGGTGGCTGCTGTGCTTCCCCATGCTGGTATACGTCACTGTTATACATCTGATGCGCCCCATCACCCTGGGAATCCTCAGTATATGACCATGGGATAGCGGGTCCCTGTGTACGAGGTGCTGCTGCTGTACGAGGTGTGCTTGGATCATGAGGGAGGATGGCATGCAGGAGGTGCAGCAGCAGCAGACGTCCATGCTGCCCAGAGTGTATCAGGTTGGCAAGCAGAGCACCGGATGGGAGGGTGGTGGTAATGCGGGGTGGTGGGTGTTGGGCAATGGAGGGGGGTTGTGGGGGTACATGCAAGGGAGGGGCAGGGGGGATGGTGCGTAATAGTGGTGGGATGCCTGCTGGGTGTTGTTGCTGCACGGGTTGCATCAACATGTGCTGTATAGTTGCTGCAAGGTCTTGTTGTTGTGCTGTGACACCCACCGTTGTGTCTGGTGGGTGCATCGAGTATATCGGTCGAGAATAGTGTGCCCAGGGTGATATGCCGCCTAGGATGAAAGGGATGAATTTGGTTGTACCCAGGTACCTACATCCCCCGGTAAACGACCTCGACACACCTGCAAAGGCTGTTGCGTCAATGAAATGCTCGTGTTGTTGCTGCATGACGAGAGTGGTTGGGCTAGAGGAAAGGCACCATGCCGGAACGCCGGAACTCCGAGTCGGACAAACAAGCAGCGTGTATGGGCAGCGCAGGGTATACTATATGGCAAGGATCAAGGCCAATGCGTAAACATTTTTAGAGGTAAATCACGGTCAATCACATCCCTACATCAACACCATCCTCTGTGTATGATTGCCTTTACACATAGAATCCAGAATAAATATACATGTAAATGAATATACATGTATCTACAAATTGGTACAGGTGAAAGATCACATGATATGCCCTCCACAGTATGTCCTCGCACGTTGATAAATATCCATACAATAATATCTCGGCAACACACACTCCATAACATTACCAGCATTCTCATAAAACCTCATCTGTCACAATCACAGTCGAGGAGGGGGACCAACTCCTAGTGGTGCTCAGGCTGTTGCATCGAAAGGCCTTGGACACTGAATCTGCAGGTGGCGCTGGGATCATGGGAAACCCCACCGACAGCAGCGGTACAGCACGCTGCATCGTGTGGGTTGTCAGGTGTTTATGCAAGAGCCCTATTGCTGTGCACTGTTGGGAGCGGGGGGGGGGAGTGGGGGAGCAGGTGGCAGGGGGTGGTTGATGTACACCACCACATATGCATGTACACCACCACATGTGTGGACCAAGCATACCAAGGAGAGGCCATCTGGTACATGGGGCCATGCCTTACACAGCAGCTGCACACCCGCAAGGGGATGGTTAAGAAACACATGCTCATGGACATGCTGCAGAAAATGCATCACTGAGTGTAGAGTTGAATGTGTGGAGTGGGACGTGTGCGTGGGATGTGTGCAGTGGGATGTGTGGAGATGATTTGATGCATGTGTGAGCCTACACCCTTTAATGTACCCCCCCATTGGACCCCCCACACCTGTTGCATGATCATGTTGCAAGTTACCACACAGCCTTGCATTGAGCATGGCCATTCCCACCCACTCACGCTCCCCCGCTCTCTGTGTACCTTCCACGCCCATATCCTTGCCCCTGCACTGCACAGCATGCTGCATATCAGTCACCAGGACACGCCGCTCCTTGAGTAAGCACTGCCAGGTGGTGACAAAGGACATGCGTATGGCCATGAGGGTTTTAACTTGTTGGGGAGTGAATGCATGGTAGCCCTGTGTGTATGGCATGTGTGTGGGGTGGGGGGTTGGGGGGGGTGAGCGCCTGTGTGTGTGTGTGTGTGTCTGCAATGCTGCTGCAAAACACATATGCTGCTGCAAAACACATATGCTGCTGCAAAACACATATGCTGCTGCAAAACACATATGCTGCTGCAAAACAATACATACCAGTAATGCACCCACTGCATGATGGCCATGATGGTATGTGTGGTCGTCTGCATGTGATGTGCTGCATACATGCTCCTCCACACATTGCTCTATGCATTGTTGCCGAACTGCAACCGGCGGCAACCTCTCCTTGACAAACGCTGATGATGCACACCCTGGAGCACCGTGCACAGTCGTCAACGTGCGCCACATCTCTTCCAATGCATGCATTGCTTGTTGAACAAGTGCTACATCATCCATGTCACCCATGTGCTGTTGACGCTCCCTGCTTGACTGCAATAACGCATCATGATTGGCAGCAATGTCACGCATGCTGCGTATGAGTGATGTGAGTGGCTTTGGAGAAAACGTGTTGGATGTGAGTGACTGTGGTGGCAACGTGTTGCATGTGGGCATTGGAGGAGGTGCGTTTCGTGAAAGCAAGGTGTTTGGCATTGGATGTTGCGAAAATGGCCCCATGTGCACATCCCGGTAGAATGAGACTGAAGTATCCATGAGCTGCTGCAGTTGCTGTGTTTTGTCATCCAGCAGGGTTTGTAGCTGATGCTGGTGCTGCAGCAAGGCGCGTTGCTGTTGTTGCAAGGACAAGTATTGCTCAGCCAGCTGTTGATAGACCATCTCCCAGTTAGTGCTGTCCTGTTGAAGATCAAATCGTTCAATGCAAGGGTTTGCTTACACATATTTGCACATACACATACACATACTCACACCCACACCCACACCTACACACACACACCTACACACACTCTCTGACCTTGCAATCAGTTTTTATGATGTCGGTTCCATAACTAGCGACAACTGACACGAGCAAGGGCGCTCGACCACCCTTTTTCTATGCTGCTGAGTGAGTGATGCTCAACAACACTGTTGGGGCGACGTTTGGTATGTAACAGAACGATTGACGTGTGCTTCCATGTGCCGGACTTCAAGAGCTCACATAGCGCAGCTATATGCCAATCTTAGGCTCAACATGAAATAATATTATTTACACACTCGTATCAGTTAAGATATTTGATATCAGTTTTGCCCAAGAAAACACACGCTCACACTCCTGCAGGCATGGCTTTGGGTGGCATTGGCTCACACATCGCAGAGGCCGTAGCCAAAACTGCTAATGGTGCCTGTTCCTCCTCGACAATATCTGCAATGGCCTGTACAAATTGGCATGTCGCACTTACAGCTCCCCCTCCAGGAGCAACCTGCTGTTGCTCATCATGCAGTGGTGGGAGGGCCCGTATCGGGCGACCAGACACGTCGACATATCCAGCGTAAATCCCCACTGCTGTTAAGAATATAAGGTCGTCTGGAAAGTCGGGGAGGCACTGTTGCATTTTTCGTGCACCCGCAACACTACGGGGGAAGAGATATTTGGTCACCAAGGAATTGATAAACTGCATATCTGTGGTGGGTGACACATGCTGAGGTGCTTGATGATCATCGGCAGCACACGCATACAACCGCCCCCCACCCTGGGCGGGGAACAACAACCACGTACACAGAATGTGTTCTTGAAATAAATTGGCCCGCAGCTTGCATGCCAACATGTGCTGTTGCAGTACCTCACATGCAGCGTTTCGTTCGGTCAACGAAACAGTCAACGCTTGCCGCATGGCACATTGGTGCATGGCTGCTGTTAGGCTCCGCCGTCCAGCCTGTCACATGGTGTTGCTCGTGTGATGTTGTTGTGTGATATTGTTCAGTATATCATGCAAACACCCAGCACAACAACATACCAGCAGGCTGTTGAAGCGACGTATGTAGGTAGACCGCATGTGCATGAGATCGATAATCTCTATTGGTTTAAACGCAAATGCATCCTGTGAAACATATACTATACTCTTGTTTTTGTATCAGCATTATTGTTTTCCTACCAGCATTATTGTTTTCCTACCAGCATTATTGTTTTCGTGTTCTTGTAGTGTTTTCCTACCCTACCACCTATGACACCCACATGAACGTAACCCCCACGCACCACGATTGGCCGCAGTGCGTGCAGCACATGCCCATCAATCCTGTCCAGGTGTGGCTGGTGATGATGCCATCGAATAGCCAGCTTGCGCAAGAGGATGGGATCCTTGCTTGCGACAGCAACGGCAGACGTCAGCATCATGCCATGCATTTGATAGATTTGCTGGGTTATTTTTTGCCGCTCTACTGGACAATCAGTGGCGTCGAGCCATGTGACAAGTTGGGACATGTTAGCCATGCCTGCATCTCGAGCATCATACAACTGTGTGTGGGATTGTTGTGATGTACATGGGAATGTAGTGATGTACACGGGATTGTTGTGATGATTGTGTTGTAAGCATGTTGTAGGCTGTAGGCAACAAACAGCATACATGTTGGACGTCCTCATTCATGTACGGCATGTTGTTGACTACATTTGTAGCAAATTGTTGACCATTGAGTGTTGGCCTGCCACTTGGTGTAATGTCTACACGTGCAAGTGATGGACCCCAATCAAACATCTGTGTGTGTATGTGTGTGTGTCATTATTGTACCATGTGTAGGATGATGGTGTGTTGCATAGAGTCACTGCAATGTGTACCTGCACATGCCCAGATGCCTCCGCTAGCTGATCATCCTTGATGGCAAGCTGGCATTCCAGCAGCATGCCACGGTTCTTCAGGCGAATGCTGTCGGCTTGTAACGTTGCCAGCTGGGAAGAGAGTTGATCAATCTGGGCAGTGTAGGTCGCCTCAATATGCCTACGCTGGGCAGCTGTGAGCTTGTGTGGCTGGAAGGATAATTTTCGTGTGCCTTGTTGTGGCTTGATGCCATCATGACTAGCCATCGTGAACAACCACAGTTGGTTGGGATTTGATTGGGTTTGTTGAGAGTGGTTGGCGCCCCAAACGGGTGTCAAAAGTGACACACCAAGCGACAAAACAGGTTGTATGATATTAGCACGAGCTAGTCAACAACGTTTTAGGCGCTGACTGGTTGCTGCTTTCCGAAAAGCCGTGCGGATGATGAACCGTTTTCAACGAGTACACACGGCACCTCGACATTATGTTTTACAGTCATTACTACCAACTACGAGGGTGTTAAACTAGGCATACTAAGGATGCAATTTTCACTGTACAAAAACTCTTGAAACGTTCTGTAGTCGAAATGTGGTTATGTAGGGGTTACACCTGGGCCCACCCCATCATCCACCAAACACGTCGTTCATCGCCATTCGCAAGCTCCACCCCACATCCGAGGTCGTGGTTGGCAACGGTGTCAACGTACACGTACGAGGAAGCACCAACTCGTCCACCCCCGCAAGCCAACGAAGGGCCTCCGCAAACCCTTCTGGGTCGTTGCCTGCATAGTGCTCCATGCTTGCTGCATATGACAAGTTCAAATAGCGCAGGTGTGGCAGGGGATGGGCTGCCAGTAACCTCCAATCGAAAATGGGACCTGCCTTCCATACCCACTCGGCATCCCGAGGCAGGCCCGCCAGGGTACGATCACGCGCCAAACCCTGTGTTTTTTGGGGGACTGTGTGATTAACCAGTGATCAGCCATGACCAGCCATTAACCAGTGATTAGTGATCAGCCAACCATGCACCATGTTTATCTTATTTTATTGTATCCTTTTTCTCACTCCATCAGAAATCCCCATGCATCCCCAATTCCCCCAAGTGGACCCAACAAAACAACACTCCCCCCACGCACGGGGTCCCCATACCGATGTCACCCATGCATTGCCACTGAGATCTAAATACGTCAATTTAGTCAAGGCTGTAAGACTCTCCCACAGCAGTTTTTGTATAGCAGGCATTGTTTGTACAGACGGACACCCCATGGATGCCATTTTGAGGGCTTTGAGGTTTTGCAGTGCTGTGAGCTGGGTGACGTTGTGGGTGACGGGGGTCACCATTTGTGCTGAGAGGTGGGTGAGTGCAGTGAGGAGTTGAAGCTGAGAGGACACTGCATCATGCCATGCCTGGGGTGTGTGGTTGTGGGGTGTGTGGTTATGGAAGAGAGGTGTGGGTGCAGTGGGTGGAGCAGGGAGGATGGGATACAGAGGATGGCATAAAGAGGAGAATATGGCACTATTCTGTGTGCCATTATTCATAATACAAAGAAGAAGAGAAGATACGATGCAATGTATGGAAAATGACAGAAGAGACACAGAAAACATTTAGGAGAAACCATGTACACGCACACATACCGGCCATCCACTTATATCCAAATGCTGCAGCTTGGTACAACAGTCGAGTGTGCTGGCGAGTTCAGTTGGCAAGCATGCTGTTGTTGCTGATGAGAGTTCAAGACGAGTGAGACCAGACAACTGGGGTAAGACCTGCATATGATGGGGAATGTGTAGGGCGGTGGGGAATGTGTACATGTGCAATAAGGAATGTGTAAACGTGTAATAAATATTGTGTACAAGTGATTCCAATGTGTGGCAAACATGAGAAGCGTGCATCTCCTGCCACAACTGCACACACACACACACAAAAGAGAGAGAATCAAGCTCACCTTGCGGAGTTGCCCAGGCATGTCATGCAGCCGCCACCCACCCCCCGGAAAGTCAACATTATTAAGAAACAGCTCCTGGAGACCTGTCAAACATGACAGTGGACGCACATGGGGCAATGTACGACCAGAGAGGTTGAGGGACACAAGGCTGGTGAGTTGGGCAATTGCTGCGAGGGAGGGGGTGTCGAGGGGTGGTTGATGTGCTGTGTCTTGGACATGAAGGTCAAGAGTGTGCTGTGTGGAGGATTTTTGGGTGGGGGTATGACTGTGGTGATGATTGGTATGAAAAAATAAAATAAAATAAAATGATATGTGGATACTACAGTGGGGATGAATACTGTATGGGGACACAACCACACGCATGGGCCCATGCATGTGTGGTTTAGAAAGAAGACAATGCGTACAGCATCAACACAACACCATGCACCAATACAACACCCTGCAAGCACCTACCAGGTTGGAGTACATCCCCAATCCCAATAATGTTTGGCATGTGAGAGGGGGCTCCACATGAAGCAACAGCTGCCACCTGGGACCCCCTGCATGGGTGTCCCGGCAATCTCCTGAAGGACCCCCATGGGTGTGCCAACCAGAACCTGCATGCGTGTGCCCATCTCCATGCTGTGCATGCTCTCTATGTATCGCTCCATGCTGTGCATGCTCTCTGTGTATCTGTCGTTGATCTCCTGATGGCGCTACATCTCTGTGTATTGTTTTACTGTTATGTATCTGTCGTTGCTGCAGAGAGAGGCTGCTTTTAGCCGATGGTAATACATGATGCACCCCTGTTGTGCTTCGTATATGTGTATGGAGCTTTTCAAGTAATGGGAGGTGTGCTTCTATGACTGACACGAGCATAGGGAGAGGGGCAGTGAGGTGGCTGTTGCGCAGGTCAATGGTCAACATTTGCAATGCTGGGAATGCCTGTGGGAATGGATAGAGGGAAATGTGGTATGGGTATATTGTGTGTCATGGGCATGAGTGTATTGTCACATAGGCACACATGCATACAGAGGAATACAGAGGTACACACACAACAACACCCTACCTTGAGTGCGTCCAGGTCATCCCCCACGTGTTTTCCCACATTCAAACACGCTATACGTGAAAAAGTGGGTGTGCTTTTACGCACTTGCACCACACCAAGACCATCCTGTGCACCACCATCCACAACACCACCATCCACAGCATGTGCTCCATCACTCCCCACCCAGTGACCAGATATGTCAAGGCGATCAAGCAACGGCATATGGTCAACGAGTTCTTGAACCATGGTCAACGTCATTGCCGACCCTGCTTGCCCATGATTTCCAGGTCTCAAACAAGCAGGAGTTGGTGTACTACAACCACCATGACATGCGGTGGTGTCTTCTGTACAACCACCACCATCGCTGCTGCCACCAACAGCACACCATACATGATGCACCACTGCCATCACACTGGCACGCCATGACCGGCATACACCTGCTGCTGCACGCACATCATTTGCAGTCAATCGACTCAGTACATGGCAATGCAGCACGTCTGCAGGCAACCCAGCAAGCAGTCCATGTTGCTCAGCATCATCCACACCATCCACATTATTCGGTGTTGCCCGCATCCCATGGGGTGGTGGCGGTACGGTCTTACCCAGCAACGCATGCATCACTGCCATGTAGATCTGCTCTACCTTTGCATATGGTTGGCTGGGCAACAGCAATGTTGCAGCACTTGCCCAAAAAAGGTCGTGGTTGGGTTGGGCAAACAGCGCCCATCGAGAAATGCGGCCTGCACGTGCTGTGGGCGGATGGGATGGTCTGCGTGGGCGGCAGAGGGTGATGCTGTCGTGGGCTGTACAGCCAAGATGATGTGGCTGAGGGGAAAAGGAACAACGAAAGCGCGGTTCCACGAGCTGCTCGAGGATGTGATCAAAGCCAAGCCAGGTCGCAATATGCACGAGCACAATCCATTCCTCGTCGTCGATCCTGTTGTGTTGAGGAGGGTTGGTATGGGGAGTGTGTCGTCATGGCATTTAGGGTTGCGTGCTGCAAGCCCGGAACAACCGCTAAAATCTGATTACCAGTTGGCTCTGAGCACTTGCAAGTTGGGAATGAACGACTTAAAGCGCTGGAAGATATCGTGCTGATATAGAGATACATACTCAAGGTTTGCTGCATAATTTGCGGCTTGTAGGGTCGTGCACGGCATGGCGGTTTCACGTCGATTGTTAACAGCAAACAACTGTATGATGAATAGTCAAAGCACTGGTTAAAACTGGTCAAACAAACGAAAACAAACAACAACAATAGTCGCCAAAAACTCGTCATGACCACAGTTCTTGGGCACCTGTTTGTGTGTGTGTGTGTGGGGGGGTGTCCATACGACAGAGGTGTGCATTCCCACCCCATTCACACACCATGTTGTTTGAGTACCACCAACACAGACGCTCTAAGGCCTGGGGTCTTGGGAAGCACATTCTCCAACAGCAGCCGCTTGTTTTTGCGGTCATACCAATCCCGTTGCAACACCTCCACGTCCATGGGCAGTTGGTTGGTTGGGTGATACAAGCATGCATCTGAATCAAACATCACAATGCACCCACAGGCAGCCCCGTGGTCGTTATGGGACGTGCGGATTGGGGCAAAGTCCACCACAAAGGAGGCATCCTTCACCGACACCTTGTGGGTCAACCATATGTTGGCGGTATATTGCTCACAGGGCAGCTGCAGCATGTCACAGGCATGCTTGACGAGCTGGCGCAGAATGTGCCTGGTGGTCCACTTGTCGAAAGATGTCGGGATATATATTGCTGTAAGGAGGGGAATGGGGAATGTGGGAATACCCAACAACAACAACAACAACAACAACAACAACAACAACAACAACAGGATGGTTGGTGATGCACACCAACACCACACACCAACACCATGGGCCCATCACACCCATACATTTCACTTTGCAGGGGACTATGGGTGCTGTATCAAACATGGCACCCTCCAAAATACGCTGCGCGTTCTCCCTAGTGCACAAGAAGAAGTGCTTGGGTTGATTATCTGCACGTGCCACATACTCGGGGTTTTTAAACTCCTCATCATGCAAGGCTATCAACCGCCATTCCACCTGGGGGTTGACCATTAGAATACTCATGGTGAGTTGCAGAACACACGATGTGAGCATTACTGCGCAGTCAGGCACCAGGTTGTATACAAACAAACACCACCTACCCGTTTGCTGTCCTTGTCGGCAACATGCTGGGGCAATGCTGGTGATGTCGAAGGGACCAGTGAGGCATGCCGTGATAGTGTATTGTTGCCCCACTCATGGTATGCATCGTGGTGGTCCACCCCTGGTGTTGACACAATGGCGTGAACAGGAAACACACCATCTGCTGGTATGCCACCACCCACGTGCACTGGTCGCCATGCTGGAATGGTGCGCACATCCACCTCCATGGCCGCGGATGCACCAGATGAGTGGGCCCGGACAAGGGCATATGTGGGTGGATGATGCGGGTGATACGGGGACGCCCCACTCATCTGTGGTGCTGCATTTGTCACCCCAGCCAATGATGCCATGAGCACCATGGAGAGGGCACCTGCGGTGACCTGCTGTGCGTCTTTGATCTTGTCTTGGGCAAACTGCAACTGAGCCTCGAGGTGTGCCATCAGGTCAGGGCGGTGGGCAAGGTGCTGACCCACTTGATCTCGCACAGTGGATAGCGCTTCGTGCAAGCGCATGATTGCTTGTGATACAGCAATTGATTCGGTACTGACCGTATTGTCAAACGACATTGTATGATCAGTCAGTGTGATTGTTCAACGAAAACATAAAGGGGTCAGGTTGCCAAGGGGTCGGGGAGAGTGCTAGGCGATCGTCGGCCACTAATGGACGCACACAAAAGATACACAAAAGGCGAGGATGTGGGTTGCGATAGGCGAAGAATGGGCTGGATGTATTTAGTCAAGATGAGGTGTGTATAATATGACAATACATAATGATGCGTGGTACGTTGGGTGGCACACGTGTGCTAGTTTATTTTTGTGGTGTTGACCGCAAAACAATTGCGAGGTTTATCGATACCATCATATCGATCTGTTGTTGTTTTTTCCACATACGCGTATGTACATCATCCGCAGGTAATTCAACAAACAACTGTTTCTCACTCTTTCTCACACATTTCAAACAAATTACAATGGCAACCACCACTGCACACCCATCCAAAACAGCAGCAGATGGATGGAGGTATGTTTGGGACCAACCATCTCCATCATCATGTATTCATCTGGATTGAACTTCTTCTTCAACCCAGGATGTTTGTTGCTGGTGGATGTGCAGGAGCAACTGCACGTACAGCCACTGCACCTCTTGACCGCATTAAACTGCTTTTTCAAGTGCAGGTCTGTGGCCCATCTCAATACACTTTTGTGCCCATCACCCATCGACCCACATCCTCACCACAGGCAGTATCTGGGATAGGACAATCATCCCCCATGCAACACCCTGCAACGCCATCACACCAGCCACAGCAACCATACACTGGGGTATTGCAGGCAGCCCGCAAAATCCTCCTTGAGGAAGGGGTACGTGCATTTTGGAAGGGCAATGGCACCAACATTATTCGTATATTTCCATATTCAGCAGCACAATTGGCAGCTAATGATCAGTATAAACGAATTCTCAGTGATGCGGTATGATTGTGTAGGTGGTGATGTTGGACGAGGGTCCCGGGGGGCGACTTCAAGGATACTCAACATTACACATGAAATAGTCAACAAGACACACGCACCATAGTCAATGATACACCATGGTCACAGGATGGACAATTGTCAGTGTCATCACGTTTGCTAGCAGGTGGGTGTGCTGGCATGACTGCCACTGCCCTCACACACCCACTAGACACACTACGATTACGCCTTGCACTACCTGCCAGTGGGTATCATGGTAGGATGTGTGGATGAGGAGGAGAAAGAGAGAGAGAGAAGTGAGGGGGAGCACACATATACGCACACACACACGCGCGCTCCCTCACACACACACTCATAAACAAAAACACGTACATATATAGGTATGCTGCATGCATTGCGCACCATAACAGCAACAGAGGGCCCCCTGGCATTGTACAAGGGACTGGGCCCCACACTTTTTGGGGTGGCACCCTATGCTGCATTGAATTTTTCTGCGTATGACCTGTTGAAGAAGTGGCTGTACAGGGGTGGGCGGTATGTGTGGGTGTGAATGGGAGGGGACAACATGTGTGGGGAAATACTTGAGTGGGGATATGATTGTATGTATATATATATATATATATATATATACATGTGTGTATGTACATATGACTACCTGTGTCTTCATCCTGTATTCATGTACACACTAGCGTTACAACAACTCGTACACATACACGTAGCTTCATCCAGGAAAAACCCAACCTCCCCCTCTCCTTTCACACCCATCTAGCCCTCAGGGCACTGTATCAAACCTGCTCCTGGGTGCAGCGGCAGGTACCTTGGCATCTTCCGTGTGCTACCCACTGGACACAGTGCGGCGGCGTATGCAAATGAAGGGCACAGTGTATCGCAATCAAATCCATGCATTGGCGACTATTTGGCGTACAGAGGGGTGGCGGGGGTATTACAGGTGTGGAATGGAGGGGGGGGTTGGGGAACAACATGGAGTGTTGCTCATGGAATGACCATAATGATGTGACCTACACATCCACATGCACAAGCCCCCATGTGAGGCTTGCTTGCAGCAATATATACTCTATTAACATAAGTATACGCTCTTCTTTATCTATATCTTCTTTGTATGTCTTCTTTGCATGCACACTACACCTTCATTCAAACCTGCACATCTCGTACGCAACTGCACCTACAAACGCATGCATGTGCCCCCCGTCCCCACATGTACCCCCCCTCCCCACAATTATCCCACAGGGGATGGGCAGCCAACACCATCAAGGTGGTCCCTCAAAATGCAATACGATTTGTTGCATATGAAACACTGAAATCAGCATTAGGAGTACACAAAGCAAGGAGTGATACCTAGGGATACATTGCCTAGTGATACATATCAATCACGGCGCATGTTTGTCAAGGTTTGTGTGTTTGTAGGTAGTGTGTTTTCAGGTGGTGTGCTTGGTGTATGTATGATCAGAGTAGCGCAAAGGTATTGTCTTCTTGTGTCTTGCATGTAGATTAAATATTTATTTCCTCATATTCGTTTCATGTATGCAACACTGGATATTGCTACAATAACAACTAGTTTTTTGTTCCACGCTGGTGGCACTATCGTATGTTACACACCCTCCGTTCCCCACAACACTATGCCCCCCCGATCACCGCCGCTTGGCCTTGTGTTTCCCACTGTCTCTCCCATGGTGTGATGCTGACCATGGCTTGGCATAAGCAAACTTGCCAGCAACCAGTGCTGGGATGATCATATAGGGGGCGTAGATGGCAGCCAAGGCAGGTCCAGTGGGACCTGAACACAGCTGGTGCACTAGAATAGGAAATGTCGTGGCAGCAACACTAATACCATATACAATAGCAGGGGTGGTGATCCAGGTGCGCTTGTATGCAAATGCATAGGCTGCGAAAAAGAAGAATGGGAGCTGAAAGATTAATTCGAGCCAGATGAGCGACTGAAACCAGATTGGCGGGTTGCCCACCTGGGTTGGTGTGTTCGTGTAGGAGATGTGTTGAGTGCATGTACATGATCTTGAGGGTGTGCTCTTATTGGGTACAAACATACCAGTTGGTCATCAAAGTCCCTGACAAACCCGGCGACCATCTGCTGTGCAAAGGCAGGAAACTCGACATACTTGCCCAATACTGTGTGAGATGCGCGTTCAATTGCTGCGATTGTATGTGGGTTTGTGTCAGCAGCATCCAGGCACGTACCACACTGGGAGTCCACAAGCAATGTGATGGGGATGTGGATCACAAAGTACAGCACCGCAAACAACTCAAATGCGCGTGTATTGAGCATGGTGGATCTTAATGTGTTTAGTAATCAAATTGATTTACCTAAAAATAATGCTTTATGGACGAAATAGAATGCATGAGGTACCACTCAATGACTCTCACACCACCTCCACATTGAACACCATCAGCGCATGATCATCTCCACAGCTCGCCAGCTGCCACGTGTTATTGCCCTCCACTGCCCGCCATGCAAGCCGCCGCACCGTCGCCACGTGACGACACCATGCAGGGACCTGCCAAACACACTCGCACTCCAATACCATCCACCGCACGGAGGGATTGCCTACCACACTGTCGTCCTGCGCACCCGTGTAGTGTGCAAGCTCCAAAGTGTACAGGGATACCTGACCATCCTCACAACCAACTGCCAGCACCAACCGCATCGATGATGATGATGATGATGATGATGATGATGATGGCAACACTGTGGGACAAAATGCAATTGAGGTCACGGCAGACGGCAACGGGCCCAATACAAAGGGCTTACCACCAGCACCACCCTGCTGTACACCCTGCCTACCAACAACCTGCTGTACACCACCAGCACCCTGCGGTACCTCCTGCTGTTGTACCCCCTGCTGCTTTTGTGCACCTGCAAACACTGGGTGTAATTGTGCTTGTTCCAAACACCACAATTTCACACTCCCATCTCTGCTACTGGAAGCTGCCAGGCGACCACATGGGCTCCAGCAGACATCCCATACAATGCGGGTATGTGCCTGGGAAGGTGGTGTGTTGGGTGGAGTGAGGGTAGGTGTTGGGTGGAGTGAGAATGGTGTTGAGTGGAGTGAGGACAATACATCCATCAGCACACACACACACAATATGTACAGCAGCCAACCTACACAAGACACCCATCAGCACACACACACACAATGCATGTGTATACCTTGAGCACACGATGCACCACTGTGAATGGTGCTTGCTCCTCTCCAGGTGTTGATTCCCCATGTTGCCCATCCCCCTCAACACCCTCAGCACGCACAGCACCCAAAGCACTCAAAGCACCATGTTCTCTTCGCTTTAACAGCACAATGCTGCGGTCCCTGCTGCTACACAGCAACCAACCACCACATGGGCTGAACACGATGCGAGTGACTGTCAGCGTTGCTGCTTCTATGGGGGGGCCTGCAGGGGCCCACCTGTGTGTGTGTGCAAGGTTGTTGTGAGGGTGAGGGCGTATGGGGGTCAGGGTGGGGGTGTAGTGATAGGGTGGGTGTTCCTTGTGCGTGCGTGTTTGTGTAATCAAATCATTCATGTTTTGTTATCATAAATTCATGTATGATATGCGCAACACATCAACATATTGTGCATGTACTACCTATGGTAAAGAAACACAGACTGCAACAAGGGCACCCACCATGCGCCCCACTCCCCAAACCCGTCCACTCTCCCCAACCCCCCAACCCCTCCTCTCCTCTCTCACAGCACCACCCACCTACCGTTGCACATCCCACACCCACAATGCAGCAGTGGCACTACTCTGCGCCCGGCAGCTACTCACAAAGAGGGCCCCTCGGGGGTCCCCTGCAACCGCATACAGGTCGTTACCATGCCCATAGAGTTTGTGTGTTTCAGGCCATAATGTGCTTTGGGAGAGTGTTTCTTCAAATGGTTTTTCTGTGGGAGGGAGGGGAGGGGGAGGGTGCAATGCATGACTACACATACACTGAGGAGTATTCATATACATAGGAGCACACATACACTGCAAAGCACACATACACTGCAAAGCACACATACACTGCAAAGCACACAATTCGAAAACACACACACTGTAGCACCCCCCCCCCCACCCCCCCCCACACACACTTCACGCACCACACAGTGCCCTTGGTGCAGCATGAGGTGCAATATCAGGCCCCTCTGCTGTTATTTGTGGCAAATGCCCTCCCCCTTGTTCCACAGCAGTACGCACATCTTCATCATACAGGGCTTGATTGGAGAGCCCCAGTGCCGTTACGAGTGCACCCTGTGCCATACCCTGTGTGTGGGGGGGTGGATTGTGTGGGTGTGTGTGTGTAAGGTGTGGGGTTTGTGTGGTGGGTTGTGTGGTGGGTTGTAACCTGTGCACAAGTAGGTGTTGCATGCAGTGGGGGTGTAGTTTGTAAGGATAGGAGGTTGCTATGTAGGACAAGGTATTCATGTGTATGCTTTCCAAAAAACACACACACCATCATCAACATGCATTATCCACAAACACTATCAATGTGCATTATAAATACCACACACACACGCAAACACGCAAACACGCAAACACAAAAACACAAAAACACCCACACACCCACACCCACACACCTTGACCGTGATCACCACCCCCCCCCCCCCCCCCCCCCCCCCCCCCCCCCCCCCACAGCCCATGCCCATGATTGCAAGAACGCCTCTGGTGCCTCAAACACCCTCAACACCTTTTCCTCACTGCCTGTGGCAAACACACACCCATACGCATCACCAACACCATGATGATCAGCACCACCATGACTTGTATCCACACCCACACCACCATGACTTCCACCCTCTCCACCCTCATGGCTACCCTCCCCTGCCCCCCCTCCTTGTACCGGTAATGCTGCACTGTTGCTCACTACAGGTAATGCTGCTATACAGCTCAAGTTGTGGCCGTGCACTTGTGGTCGTGCCAATTCCAACCATGACCTGTCTGATGCTTGGGTGGTGAGGCGTGTTGTTTGATCAGCGCTGACAGTCAGTAGGCAACTTGGGCGGTGTTTTGTTTTTGTTGTAGTTTTGTGGTGTGTTGTAGTATTGTCGTGTGTTGTGATTGTGTTGTGTGTGGTGTTTGTGTGGTGTGCATTAGTAGTGTGTTGTGTTCTATGTGTGGTGGCTTCATCATGGTTGGGTATGAGGGCCCCCTCAAACGCCCATGTGAGGTCTGTGATTGGTCCATAATGACCACCACATGCATGACGGGGGTGCCATCCACCCTGTATGTGAGGAGGAGGGTATTGCTGTGTGTGTGAAAGGGGGTATTGCTGTGTGAGAGGGTATTGCTGTGTGTGTGAAAGGCGGTATTGTTGCGTGTGAGAAAGAAGTATTGATGTGTGTGCTTATGAGATATGTCAGCACATGCTGTGGCTATGGTGTATGTTGTAATTCCACCACAACACATCCACAACATTCCCCCTACAACCAACCCCCTCCCCAACCCCCCAACCCCCAAACACACACCACATCATGGACATCCCCATCGTCCGGCTGCTCCCACACATGCAGGGCCCCTGTAAATCCATGTGCTACCAGGCCCCCCCCATCAGGGGCCCAGCAGCAGGTGTAGTACCCCAAGCTAGCAAGTCCCCCTGCATCTCCATACGACGCTTCTGCCATCCAGAGCCCACTGGAAGGTTCTACACGCCACACCACCATGGTACGGTCCATTGAGCATGAGACAAGATCAGGGAGTGCTGGGCGTGTGGGACGCTGGGTGTTGGGGGTATTTGGTTGCATGGGTGCAGGTGGGGTGGGTGGTGGGGTGGGGCGAAATCGCAAGCAGTGCACCCAATCTTCATGCCCTATCAACACTGCTGTGCTCTTAATGGTGACAGTCGTGAGTGGTGATGTGGGTGCGGTCGCGTCGGTGTTGGGGGTGGGGTGGATGGTAAAGCGCGTGGCGGCCACAAACCTGTGAGGGAGTGTGTTATCTGGTGTCTTTGTTGTTCAAATGTCCCTATGCAACAGCTGCACACATCACCACATGCACAGTTGTACATATCACGACCACCCCTGCACACCAATGCAAACACCCATACACACACTCACACCCTCTCACACACACGTCAATACCCTCTCACACACCCACTCAACACGCAACAGTCAACACACCTACGTCAACACACACCAGTCAACACACACCAGTCAACACACCTTGTAATGGCATCTTCCTCTTGTGCCTCCTCCACCACATCACCGGGATGTATTTGTAATGTCCACATGCGCACATACTTGTCCTGACCTGCAGTGGCCAGAACCAATGCAGGGTTCTCATTCATGTTGACTGTGGTAAAGTCAATGGCTTTGACCCAATCCTGCGTGTGTTTGAAAAGGTGGAGGCAGACGTGTTTTCACGTGTGTGTTATGGATGCGTAATGCAGTGTTGTGTGTGTTATGGATGCGTAATGCAGTGTCATGTGTGTAGAATAGTGTGTACCCTGTGTGATACTGTGTCTCGCCCACTTGCCATGGGTGCTGTTTATTTGTAATGGACATTCATATACATGCATCACAGACAGTGATGCACACAAAAACACACCCATGCATGCACCTTCAAACACACAGACACTCAAAGACACACAGACCCATTCACTCCCCTCTCGTTTCATACCATATGCCCAGTGAGGGTGCATGCTGTTGTGATGACCCCCACAGGCGACCTGAGGAGCAGTCTCACCTTGCCATCAGAACCACCACATGCACATAAAATCCTAGGTGTGTGTTTTGTGTCAACATGTGTATATGTGCATTGTATGTCTACATTGTATATGTACAGCCTACAGCGTATATATACAGTGTACACAATGCGTATGATGTAAGCGTACTGCTCGTGAAGCACTCGTATACTGCTTGCATACACAGGAGCACATCATCAGCACAATCCCACACCGCAAACGCAACCACAGCCACACTACCTACCATCCTGTACATCCCGGCACAGCTACAAGTGCACACGCAATGTGCAACACAGGTGCCGGTTGTATTTGTACATGCTCCCATGCAGCACATGTGAGCATTGTGGGTACAGGTGCTATGTGCTTTGTTGTTGATGTCTCTACTCCTCCTGCTGCTGCTGCTGGTGCACATACTGCTGTTTGTTGTGTTGTATCTTGTTGTGTTGTATCTTGTTGTGTTGTATCCAATGCAGTGTGCCAAAAATGCACGGTATCACTTGCTGTGGATGCTGCGACCACAATGGAGAGCGATGATGCTGTGCTGCTGTTGTCATTGGTATCAACGTATGCAACAGATATGCTGTTGATACTTGCTGTACAGCCCTGTGTCGGGTGGTATGATGTGGTGTTGAAACAGAACATGAACAGAGAGGATGGTGTGAGTGCGCAACATTGGTATATATGTGGTATATGATATGTATAACCTCTCCATACACGTACTGTGAGCGTACACACCAACCGCCATGGTACTGCTTGATGCCCATCACCATCATCATCCCGGGTGCAGGACTTACTACCACCAGCACGACGCTGGGAGCGCAATGCAACTGCTGCATCTATGTACCACAGCCGTACAGTGCCATCACAGCTGCCGGTGAGCAATAGGCTTGGGTACTTGGGTGGTTGTCCAGGCATGCATGGGATGTGCCCGCCTGTGGTTGAGGATGGGCAGATGGGTGTGCACGATGATGATCGTCCGTCCACACAAATGTATGGCAATACATTTGAATATACTGTACCTGATGGCAGCCATCGAATGCAGTTGACACGTCCAGTATGGCCGGTCAACACACACAGCACACAATCCCCCTGTACATCAGTGGTGGCACAACTTGCGTGTTTTGAATGAACTTGGCTTTGTATGCAATATACTGCAGCTCCTATGCGCACCTGCACATCGTATAGGAGTACGTTGTTGTGGGCAGCATAGGCGATGAAACTGTGTGCAAAGTCGATGCCACCCCAATCCAAGGCGTTATTGACCCTATTGCATCCTGCAGCAATGTGCAGTAGATCCACGTTGGCCATAGTTGATGAGTCGTGGATGATGTGTGAATGTGTAGGTGCGAAAGAATAGTGTGAGAAAAACACAACATTGAACACCATTGACGGTGTGTGCGGGCGCCCCCACACGTGGCGAGAGTGTTCTGTGTGTAACAAACAACAATAATCGTTACCAGTGGTGTTGCTGATATGAATGCTGAGGTGCGTTTCTGTATCAGGGGCAGCTCAACACACACTTTAGTGCACAATGCGCCACGTGGTGTGTGATTCCCCTGCATCAATATTCCCCTGCATCTCATTGCATCAATATTGCATCAATGTGTCAACTGTCCTCACATCAATACATCAGCTGTCCTCCTTCTTGGCACGTTCTGCATCCACTGCTTCTTGAATAGCACTCAGAAAATCAGCTGCTGAAAAACCCTGTGTGATGGTGGGTGTCCCCTGTGGGAAGTCTTGTATGGGAAGTCTTGTGTGGGAAGACCCTCTCATGTTGGAAGACCAGACAAGAAAAAGAGAAAAGTATCAAAGACCATAACATTTTCACTGCTGCAAAGACTATGTATCTTATTGAAAATGCACTACTATTCAGCAACACACAACTTTTCAGCAGCAACACACAACTATGCAGCAGCAACACACAACTTTTCAGCAGCATGTATCTTTCACACCACACAACAATTCAGCAGCATGCATCTGTACCGCACCACCTTGTGTGGCAGTCCAAATTGTGAAAAATCCAATTGTCCTGTTTTCAATGCAATGCTCAACATATGAAGTTGATGCCTGAGCTGTGGGCTTGCCAACACTGTTCGCACCGCATGTGGGGTCCTGTGTGATATGGCCCGTGTGTGTGTGTGTGTGTGTGTGTGTGTGTGTGTGTAACAATGTCACAAAGGATAACATACCCACCAGGTGTACACACATGAATCACATAGCCCCACCATAAAGCAAACCTCCTACATGGAGCACCACCCCTACCACACACGTCCTACCCATCAAGCACCCCCCCTACCTATGCTGTTCTGGCAAGTACTCTTTCAAGCGGTCAATTATGTCATCATCATTATCAAGTAATGGTAACAGGGCTTCTGTACTCAGCACATCTGCTAGTGATGGGCCTGAAGCAACCTGTGTGTTGTTGTGATGATGGAGATGATGATGATGATGATGATGATGATGATAATAGTGTGTTGTGATGATGTGTATTGATGTGTATGGATGATGTGTATTATAATATTAATAATAATAATAATTATTGTTATTGTGTGTGTGTTGTGTCCATGTACATTGCTTGTTTGCGTAATGAAGATAAATACATTTTGACACAAAAAACAACAAAAACAACAACATAGAAGAAGCAAGTGCACGTGTTATCATCATCATCAGCATACCCGTTGTTGTTGTTGTTGCACACCACCACCTGTGATGCTGGACAATAGCTGTGCTGCTAATGCTGCCTGAGCCTGTGTGGTTGCTGCTGTGTTGCTTGCGCCACTGGCTGACCCTCCCACACTGCTACCACCTGCGATACTACTGTATGTGGGAGGGGGGGGAGGTGTAGGCATAGGTATGTGGGAGAGTCTGTGCACAGTGGGTGTCTGTGCATGATATTATTGCCTAGGAACATCGAGTTTGGAAAAAAGAGTGAGTACTGGAGAGTATGGGCTGTTCAACAACATGTCATGCGTGTTGGCCTCATGCATGTTGACCTCATGCGTGTTGACCATGTTTGACTGGTGATAATAAATACAATACAATAAAACACACCTCAATAAGGATGCCAATGCTGCAGGAGTGATACCCCCTGCACCACCGCTGCTGCTACTTGGTGCTGCTGTTGTTGCAACATTTCCTTGTGCTGCTTTTGAGGTAAACTGTCGCAAAGCACCTGTATGTGTTGAGGGCAAATAAACAGTGCACATAGTAGTGTGCCACACATACTGTACATCATCACGATGTACCAATCATACCCTGAAAATCGCCATTGATAGCAACGTCTATGGCACCACGTCGCTGTTCATCATGTGCTTCATTGGGTTCTTGGCACCTGATGTTGTTGTTGGGTGGTGGGTGGTGTACCGGGGCAAAATACCTCGTGTATATCCACCACAGGAGGATGTTTTGCTGCATGTATACTACCACACACAACCACAATATACCAGAAAAACATGTCTCTAGAACTGTCATCCGCAAACTTGAGGTGGAAAATCCTGCTGCCAGGCCGTTCCTGTGTGAGACGAGGTGGACTGACGATGTTGTGGTTGATCACGCTGCACTCAACATGCACATATCCACAACATACTAGTTTCGTAAATCGTGCTTCCCCTTGCATAATGATGGTGTCGTGTATCATCACGGTTTGGCCAGCATCTGATCGCGTGTGCCACTGAAAGTGCACCATCCCTTCTTCTTCCTGTTGTATTGTATATTTTGTGATGCAACAGTGCAATACAATAAACCATCAACAGGGATGCAGCATTACCTCGTATACACAAATCAATCCCTTTCGAGGATCTGCCTTCATCACCCCATCAACCAACGTCATCAAGCCTGCATTGAACTGGATGGTGTCCATGTTGATGATTCTTTGATGTGCGTGATAATGATTATGATATGGAGCAAAGACACTATATATAGCACATTCTGCAATAGTTTTTCTCGCAATAACAAAAGCACACCTGCGCATCAATACCGCAATGAGTGGCCCTGCACATCCACGAACAGCATCACAAAAATTAAGCGCACAACAACGCACGATGGTGCACCCATCATCAACCCTCGAGCAGCAGGAAGGCGTGCTGCAAGATTCCATCAACTCCCTTTCACAAAAGCTCCATCATCTCAGGTATGCATTCCTTATCGACTCTGGCATCACGTGTCTCATCTCCAATCGCAACACCATCACCTTGCATCACATAGGCCATCACTCGACGCCCGCGCACTCAAGCAGCTTTCCACCTCAACACGCACCCAACTCCAGTCCATCCAACGTGCCGCTGCAGAAGTCACCAATGCAGCCAATTTCCACAACACCCACACCCACCCTGCCTTGCTCAACAGTGTGCGTGTCCGTGCAACCACTGCCTTGCAACAGCACCTTGCACAAATACAAACACTGCACCAAGAGGTAGCAGTGTGGTGGGTGGCCATTATTGCATCCTACCAACATGACTGTCTACCATACATCATCATCAGGAAGTATGTGCTGCACATGCCTTGTCTGAGGTCCTCCCCCTCATGCAGCAGCAGCAGCAACACGCACTGTGCACACACACACACTCAGTCAAGACAGTGCGTGATTATGTGGCACCATCAAGTGCATCCAGTAGCACTGATGAAACAAAGCAATGTCTACACATACATGAAGGCATGCATCAAGACAACCAAGATGTTGTTGCTGAGGAGAATACAGAGGGAAATAATGTACAATCATGTGCAGACACCAACAATGTTGAGGGGAATAAAGAGGGAAACAGTGGATATGCAGACAACAAGAGCATCATAGCGTCAGACAACAGCACCACCAACGATGATGTCCACCATGATATCGTTGATGACACCTATGATACTGCCACTGCCACTGTACGGTCATCATGCACCAGCACCACAAACACAGTGCCGGCTGTGAGGGATGCAATACAAGCATTTGACTCGTATTTGCAACGCACAGGGGGGCATGATGGTGGGTGGCACCCTGACGATCACATACAGGCATGTCAAGTGCATAGTGCATACAAGTGCATAGTGCATATCCATGTATCAGTTGCAATAAACCACAACTCGCCACACCAAAAACAACACACCAAAAACAACACGCAAAAACAACACACCAAAACCATAGTTTGTGCGCTTGCTCAATGCAGCTCGGGGGAATATGCAGCGGGCAATCACTGCTGCACAAGAAGTCATGGTGTGGCTGGACCCCAAGGTGGTTGAGCAGCATGCAGCATGGTATACAACCTACATGCAGTTGCTTGATGCAAAACGACAGGTGTGTCGCATGCAGTGATCACCACATGCACTGATCACCACATACATAAGCAATGCAACATATGCAGTATGATGCAACACTCCTACACAGAGGCAACACCCCTCACACACAGGCAATTGAAGAATGGCGTGCACAGCGCCGTGCAGCAGCACAGCGTCGTGTCTCACAAAGCAGCGTCGGTACAGCTGCCAGTACATCGACAACAAAGGATCCAACCGAACAACAGCGACGGTATGTTTTTGGTACATCCACTGCCCACAACTCGCAATCCTAGATACATCAAGCATTCACACATAAAGCACTCTCTCTCCACACAATTTCATCCACCCCTCTACCACTACCACTAGTATTCCACACACCACTCTCATCACCGATCTCTCTATAGTATTGCTACAAAGCAGCAGGTGGTGGAATGGAGGGCCCGCAAACAGGAGCAGCAGGCAGCACGTGCAGCTGCAGAACAACGAGCACGGCAGCAGGCAGAGGAGAAACAATGTCAAGCATGGGCAGCCAAAGTGCGTGCCAGCAAGCAAGCCCTGCAACAAAAACATGCTCGGGACGTCCCACAGCACACCCAGCAGCCTGCCCAATCACCACCACCACGAGTCTCTGTGTCCACCATGCTCAGCATTGCGGAGCGCAACGTTGCGCTCCTTGATAAGCGGCGTATTGCGATGCATACCAAGCAAGAGGCACAGCAACGTACAGCAGCACGCAAGGCCCAGTTGCTGGCACAGGCACAGGCTGCTGTTGCACCCCGGGTGACCGCAGATAAAGCTCGGTTGCTGCAGCCCACCATGGCATTTCGGCAGCGGCAAGAGGATGCGTGCCCCTCAGTGGCGTCGTTGTGCTGTGCACCGCAGGAGTCTGTGTGTGGTGGAAAGGCGCTGCCCTCGTGGCGTGCAGGATTACTTGGGAGCTACTGATGGGGGTGCCCATGGTAGGTTTGTGCGGCTCCCCCCTCGGGGGGTTGCACTAGCTTGCATTTTTCTTGTTTGCATGTCAACCAATGATTAAAGTTTGCCAGCAACTTGTGGCATACTTTGTGCATTGTTTGTGGATACCCTGTGCCTCTTTCCCGCAGTGCTAGGCAACAAAACAGGTATGTCCCATGATGCTCACGATGTGTCATCGGTGTGTATCGGCACTGTATACAATCGCGTTTTGCTGTCCCCGATACATTTGACACATCCCCTAGCACTTTTGGTGTTGCAAAACCGGTCCCATTCATGTGGAGCTGCCGTTTGGGTCTGCTGCATCCGACCCCTCTCACACGTGGTGCTCATTACACCGCGCTGCACGACCATGCGACACACGAAATACGCAATATACAACCATATCATCCCATCACAGGAGTATAACGACACTTATATCACATTGCGACACCCGACGACCTGAATCTGCGATGAAGAAGCTGGCGATGACAAAGATCTACCTGCTACTGCTGTTCTTGGCAGGTAGGCACTTTCAATGGCGTATTAATACATCACAAATACCGTATCTACTCTTATACTTCCAACAGGCGCTATGGCCGATGAGGATGTCAGCACCGCATCTGATGAGGAATTGAGCACCACAAGCAAAGATGGCAAGCTGTTCACAACCCTCACATTTAACAACCCCTATCAAAAGCCCATCCCAGTGGTGTACGAATCTAATGCACGAGCAAAAGAACGAGTCAAGCTTGCTGCAGTGCATCCCAACAGCTCTATTTCACCCGCCGAGTTCATTCCTGGGTCGGGCTGGGGCTGGTCAGAGTACACCGGCAATGTGCTTGGTCAATCCTTCAACGGTCCTCCAGGAATCTTTGCATGTGGCTACTTTGATCCTGCCAACATGCCCAATATCCGCCTGGGACAAAACGAGGTGCCCCCTGGGTTTTGCGACAACCTGGACACATTCAACGACCCTCGCTACGATGCACGGCCCAAGGACCTTCCATATGACAAGTTTTGGTACGCGGGCTGTCGTGGATTATGTTTGTGATTTTTTGCTTTGTTTGGATGTACAAGAGGCAGTCTACTAGAATGTGTCTCCATGAGGGGATTGTGCATAGCGTTTACCATCAATGCCTACCCAGGAGCCCCAGAAAGATTGTACTCTGGCAGGTGTCCAACCAGCCCATTGACTACCTCAACTGCTACACACCAGCCTGGGTGCCCAACCTCAGCTCAGGCATTCCCTTTAATGTATGGGGGGCCTCTTATTGTGTGTGGGGTGGGGGTTGTAATGTGCAGTGTGGTATGTGGTATGCTGTGTGCATCAACATGCAGTCCATGAATACATAGTATGAATACATGCGCACCCCAACATCGCTACTCATTAGGCATATTGGTACAGCAATGTTGGCATCGGGCGCTACTGGTATGCATACTGAGATGTGTATGGATATTCAGTACATAGTGGTACATAGTACCGGGGAGACCTTGTGCTTTTGGGTCTGCATATTACATTCGCACACATCTACACAACCTCCTGGACACCCGCCACCACCTTTCACACAGGGCAACATGGTTGAGGAAGCGTGGCATTCCAATTTCCCGCCTTTTTGATGCAGACACCTGCATTTCTGTGTACGTTGTTTGTGTGCATGATGTGCCCAACCTACATGGTGTGTCAAACCACATCAGGTGCAACATGTAAATATCACCTCATCAACACATCACCCAGGTGGTTTGCCAAGGGTTTGGAAATCACACTCAAGGTGACACACATTGACCCGGACCTGGCATCCACTGACATCAAGGTATGCATGTGTCACCCTATGCATCACTCCATGTGTGACATACAACCAGGGCGTACAGCATACCACACCATCATACCCTTGCATGCGCAGGTGGAACCATCCATGTACAACCAATACTTTCAAAACCCACCCACCGGCGTGTTGTGGTACGTGTTGCTGTTTTTACAAGATCAATAGGTCCCCCACTTTTTTTTGGAGCACCACTCAGAATTTCACAACACATTTCCCACCAACAACCCGACTAAACAGGACATTTACAAAGTGCTGGGGAAATGCCATCCTTCAACCCATGTACTACCAAGCCAGTCAAACACCCGGCAATGTGCTCAACGCATTCAACAACCCACCCTACCGCAACTGCTGGGCCTGGGTCGTGGTCTGTTGGTGTGCATTTCACTTGTTCCTTTTACTGTTCGTTTTCCATAGTTTGCGTCAGTGCTTGCATGCGAAACACCTGCATAACAACATGTCCAGCATGAACGTCACACCAGCCATCAAACCCCCAACAGAGCGAGTACAACAAGCAATGGCAGTTTAATCAAGCCAATGACAAGGTATGTACACTCAGGTGGAGGGAATTCATTGTGAGACCCCATTGTTCCACACATGCTTGTCTCCCACACAGTGGTGGAACAAGGCTGTGCAGGTGCCACAGGATCAATGGGGTTCTTGGACCAATGTGCTGGATCATGTATGTGTAAGTAGATGCTCTTGTGTTGGTATGCCAACTCACATTCATTTTTCCTTCCAATTCAGGTTCCTAACATTATTCCCAAGAACAGCAAGGGCAAGCTCATCTTTTGAGAAACCCTTGACTGCAAATGAAAAACTCGAGTCTGAGACAGGAGGGTCCTTTCATTGCCAAAATGCTTTCTCTATATCTACGCAGTACTTTTCTATATACACATCATCCCTTTGATCAACATCATCCCTTTGCATATCCATGGCATCCCTTGAATGCCCCGCACTATTGCGCATCATGCAGGATGCATACATAAGTTTCAAGCCCATCTCGATTTCTTGTCTACACGTGTGTTATTTTTTGCTTTATTTCACTTTATTTCCCTCCCCTTTTTCCCTTCCCTCCAGCAACCAAATGAGCAAATGGTGCCCGTTATCCATTCCAACCATCCATGTTTCCTCCAAGCCATTGACTTTCATGTATGAAAATGTACTCGTGTGAAAAAATTATGTTGTGACCCTTTTGTCTTGTGAAGGCTGGGCTTTGCTGCTGCTGCATGTTGGGCACCATTGTGTGAAAGGGGCACTGACACCACCTGGTGTTACCCTGTCAACGTGTATATACACCTTTGGTGGTGCTGCTGTGTTGCTGGAGCGCAACATACCTCAAGTCATTAACTCACATCACATTGTGTGCGCAAGAAAAATAATATAACAGTGTAGATATATTGTAACGCAGAGATGTACACGATATGTTGTCGCGTGCATGGTACACATTGCCCTTCACGCTGCCCTTCAACACCCCAAAGGGTACTCATCCACCACCCCCACCCACTCATCTCCTCACTCTCCAACAGTGCATGTGTCAGCCATTGACGCCAACCAAGCGTGCTCCAGGGCCCCCCGTGCTGTCAGCCGGGCCCCCGGGTCCCCCTCAAGTAGCCCCCTCACCATATCCTGTGCCAAGGGAGAGCACTGCTTCACAAGTGCCAGTGCGGTCACTGGGCACCCTCTATCCTGTTGCACGGCCCCGCTTTCCACGCAAGAGGGTCCTGCGAGGAGTTCCAGCAGCACCACGCCTATGCCGTAGACATCGGCAGGGCACCCAGGGGCCTGTAAATCATGTAGCACTTCTGGTGCAACATACCGGAGTGTTCCGCACACCACCGGCGCACTACCAGCAGCAGTAGCACCGGGTCCGGGTGACCGGCCCACTCCTGTGGTTGCAGCAGGGCCCCCTTCTCCCATCCATTCATCCCAGGAGTCACGTGCATCCTCCCCACTGCTGATGTCACTGCTGATGTCATCCATAGTGGTGGTGGATATGGAACAGCCAAAGTCGGCCATTTTCAGTTGGAGCCCCTGGGAGGGAGGAGGGAGATGTGATATTGATGTGTTGTATAGAGAATATGTATCGAGAATATGCAGAGAGAATATACGCAGTATACATGCAACACATCTTTGTATGTAACAAATACGAGGTACTCACATACTCATGAATAACAAAAGCAAGTGAAATCCCACCAACAAAAACAACCCATACCTCATCCTCCCCTGCATTTTCCGCCCCCCCACACATCAACACCGGCCCCTGCCAATGCTGACTCAGCAACCAGTTGTCTGGGCTCACATCTCCATTGACTATCCCCTGGTCATGCATAGCAGCAAGTGCAACAAGACACTGGTGTATTATATAGGCTGCCTGTGCTTCCTCCCATGCACCTTGATGCTGCTGTAAGAAGGGGGGCGGGGGGCATTGTGTGTGTGTGTGTGTGAGAGAGAGAGAGGGGGGGGTGGGGGGGGTGGGGGGGGTGAGTTTGAGGGGTAGTGTGTGTGGGTTGTTTGTAATGACACAGGGTGATGCATGTGTATGAGGAGGGGTTAGAGGCTCAATGGGGGATGTGATGAACATTGTCCCATTCACACACACACACCCAATGCACATGCACCCACCCCCATTCACAGAATGCACCCACCTGCATACACACAATGCATACACAGAATGCATACACAGAATGCATATACCCCTAGAGTCACACCTTGAGCATGTCAGCCAATGTCCCCCCAGGCATGAGCTCCAACACAAAATACACAAATGTGGTGTCTTCATACTTGTCCACAAGCTCAATCACACCAGTGGCATGCTGAGAGGAAAGCTGTTCTAGCGCAGCAGCCTGGGCAGCCAGCCGAGACAACACGTAGGAGTGGGGCTCAGCTGCACTGTCCTTTCGCAACTGAATGAGAGGGGGGGGGGAGGGGTTGGTAGTGTGTTGTTGTTTTGGTGGCGTGTTGTTGTTGTTGTGGGTCTGGGTATGAGACGCAGAATATGAGAGATATGAGAAACAGACATGAGATATAGATATGAGAAATGGATATGAGAAACAGAGAAGAGATTCAACATGAGCGCATTCCACGTTTTTCTCCACATCCTACCTTTTTCACAGCATATTTGCGCCCCGTTGCCTTGTCTGTGGCTTCCAAAACAATGCCCTGCATGCCAACCCCCAGGAGACGTCCTGTCTTGTAGCGGGATTGAAAGCCAACAGGCCACTGCAGGTCTTGTCCCTGTGGGTGATGGTGGAGCTGTCTCAAGCGTCGTCAGTTTGATGGGTTTCAATCATATCATCCTGGTTTACATATCCAACCCCGACATTGCTTCAACGCGTACTGTGTCTGCTACGCATCGTAAAATGCGCGAACCAGGGCGCGCTATGCACTTTCTAGGGGCTGGCACCCGATGATGAACGGATGAAACTCTGTTCGAATAAAGCATATACGTGTTTCTACCTAGATCATCATGAATTATCAAGAATAATACAGTTACTGAATAAAATAATGTACTTTGGATGAAGTAATGCACTGGATGCAACTGCTTGCGAAAAAAAAAACCCTGCCAGACCTACACACATCACATCACCACATGACATCACATCACCACGCAATCCTTGCTTTTGCTCTTTTGATGCTGCTGCACCACACGACGCCCCCTGGGGGATGGCGCCTGCGCTGCTGCAGTCCCTTGGCGGCCCTGGGACGCAGATGGTGGCACCCCCCCCAGCCGCTGATGGTGTGAAGGTGGGGGTTGCTGCGCCTGTGCTGCACGCTGTTGTGCTTCTTGCTGTTGTCTCCGCTGCTGTATCATCTGTGTGTTTGACAGATGCAGAATATGAGGTATCACGAGCGTGTATTTGCACAAGTATACCAACACATTTCGTTATATCATCAACCCCACCAACACCACCAACATACTGCTCTGTGCTGTGCATCCTCTTCATCCTGCAGCTGTAATGCAAGCAACAAATCAGGATCCAACTCGTCCCCTTCAGTTTGCACACGATGCCCAGCAACGCCATCATCCCCTTGCGCATCACTCAATCTCAGAGGCGCCTGTGGCTGACTACCAGACTGCTGCCCTCCCCCCTCCCCAGTATACTTCACAAACTCTTCTGTGCAAAAGTGCGTATCCCCCTGCACAGAACACAGTGCTTCCCATACCACCCCCTTTTCCCACAAAAAACCCAGGTCTGTGACAAGCAAGTACAAGTGTCCCTTGTGTGAAAAAATGGTATTAAAGTGGTTGTTGCGGAAAAACACTGCCAGCTCATTGGCGCGTAGGTTTTGCATGAGAGATTGCAAACCATGCCATGTGAGTTGGTTGCTGGAAGATTCCAAAAAATCCTGAAAAAAAAGGAGAGGGGAGGGGTACCAGTGTGATGGGGTGGTATGTGAGGTGTGTATTTGTAAAGTGTGTGTATGTGGGGGGGGCGTATGTGAGGTGTGTGTATGTGAGGTGTGTGCACATGTGAAACAACACAGTAGGATGCTATGTTTGTACAGAGAAATGTGTACAGACAGCTTTCATGTGTATAGATACAACTCTCATGCGTATGCAACCATACCTTGATTGCTTTTGCTTCACGAACAGCAGCAGTGGTGGGTTTCACAGCAAGTACAGCAGGCTTGGAAGAAGGGGTTGCTGTTGTATTGCTGTGTTGTCGTACTACACGTTGCATGATACCCTGTGTGTGTGTGTGAGGCAAGAGTGCATGTCGGTGTATAAATATGTGTATGTATGTGGACGATACACAAACAAACAACATGACATTTCAACACCTGTGCTGCATGCACCCATGCATTTGTACACACACATACATACAACACTCATACACATATACAACACACCTGCAGTATGCGACCAACCTCCCCCATGTCATCCTCACCCCCTTCCTTGTTGTTGTTGTCGTTGATGTCAGCTGCCTCTCCTACCACTGGTGCTGCTTTTGTATTTGCTGCCGTTGTTGTTGTTGCTGCTGCTGCTGCTGCCTCTCCTACCACTGGTGCTGCGTCATCATGGCCTACTATAGCATCCTCATGGCCTACTACAGCATCACCACCTGCTGCTGCTGTTGCTGCTGCTGCTGCTGCTGTGCTTGTTGATGTTGTTGCTGCAGCAATTACACGGTGCATGATGTCTGTTGTTATTTGCCTTGCTACTCTGGAAGCTTCATGATCTGTGTGTGATAGGGTTGGGAGTAGGTGGGGTAACCATCATCATGGTATATGCATGAATCACTGTCATGTTGTGCACATGTATATCATGATCATATTGTATGCATGAATCATTGTCATGTTGTGCACATATATATCATCATATTATCATGTTTTGTGCATTCATACCATCATTATTATCATGTTGTTGTGTCAGACTCAGTTGCAGAGCAGCATGCAGCTCCATTGCCTCTTGCACATCACCCGCACCCATATCAAGCATCTGTGATGATGATGTGTGTATGTGTGTGTGTGAGAGAAAGACAGTGTGTGTGTGTGTGTTTTTACACACATGAAAAAAAACAGACACACCCAAGGGTGTAGAACACACACACACCTGTTGCACATGCTGGGGATGCAGTTCCTGTGCCTCCCCACCCCCACTCACAGGGCTGAGTGGCTGTGTACTGCCCTCATTACAAACACCACCGGCTGTTGTTGTTGTTGTTACTGGTGCGGTGTTGATGTGTCGCAAGGATGAGGGTACACTCGCAACGGGTGTGGATGTCATGGCACTGGATGCCTTGCGACTTGATTGGGGTGTTGCCATCCCTGCTGCTTCTGCTGCACCGAGTGTGACCACAATATGCTCTACTGCTTCATTGTAGGAACGCTGTCCAAGTGCACTCCACGTTGATGCATCCTAGGGAGGAGATGGGGATGGGGATGACCATGCGGCGGCATGCAAGGACACGCGCCCGTATCACAATGATGATACCCCCTACATGCCATATAGCACACCGGCATACAGCATGCTGTTTTTTCCACTCGGGGAAAAAATACAACACACACCTCTGGATCGACCAACCAGCCATGCACAAGTCCAATGTCCATCAGGTCGAATATGGCAATCTCATCTGTAAACTCAAAACTGCGGATTCCATCAAATTGTACATTTACATCAATGCCTGTGGTGAGCTTGGGAAGCAGGGCGATGGCGTCTGCAAGGTTGCGCTCGAGGTTGGCCTTGTACTCTGGGGTGGCAATACTCTCATCTCGGAGCGCGTTGGACTCTATGAGAAAGTTTGCAACCAGTGCAATCAGACGCTCCTGATGATGGTGGGGGAGGGTTGATGGTCTGCAAGGGGTGATGTGCGCTTCCCATCGTCATCATCATCACCTGATCAATGTGATCTGCCAATGATGGCAGTTTGATTTGATTCCGCAGTGACAACACATTGACGATGGCGAGCAGTGGACATGGTCCATTTTCGTTTTGGCATACAATTGCAACGTCCCTTGAGAAAAACTTGATGCGCTTGAGAGAGTAGACAGGGTTGGACTCATCCATGGTGATGGGCTAATTATGGGGTGTAGATGGGGCTGTGGACTATAAAAGATATGCGGTGTGTGTATGCAGGAAGCAGGATGTGTATCAAAATAAACCATAATTTGTACAACCACCAGAGTTTATCCACCATCGTCACCATCCTATTTGCATCAAAATAAACACAACACAACCACCCCACAGCAATTGAGACACGCACGCGCAATCGTGCTGTGGATCTCAACAAACCCAAGCTTGTTGTGTTGCTGTTGATTCACGTTTTCCATGTTGCGCCGGGGACTTTGTAGAACAGCTTCCCTGGCGTATCGTATGGGGCAACAGGGACTGCTGCTGGAGCATGGGAGTGCACCATCTGTGTTGCCAACACACAGCTGGGCTGCCCTAGCACAGGTTTGTTGTTTATGTGTTTCGTATGTGTTGTGTGATTGCTGTGGGGTGCGTTTGTTGTAAGCAACAACAACAGCAAGGCGGGCAACACACATCTTGCAACTCCCACCCTAGGCGCCCCGGACTTTTGCTACCAATAGCCATGATATCTTCAATGTGGTATGTGCATGGGAATTACTTCCTCTAGAGGCAAACCCTCTACATCTGAAAGACACGTACACGCATACCCACCGCCCCACCACATCAAAACCACAGCATCGCAACACAAGCAAAAACAATTGGGACACACCCTTTGAGTTTACCCCAGAAAACAAGAAAAAGGTAGACTACAACACCCCCTTGATTGTTCACCACATTCATCGTGCACACCACCATTGTTCACCACATCATCGTGCACACCACCATTGTTCACGACATTATCGTGCACACCACCGTTGTTCACACACCCAGCATCACGATCACCCATCACAGGTGGATGCCCTGCTCGCCAAGTTCCCCACCAACTGGAAGTCATCTGCCGTCATCCCCCTCCTCACGCTTGCACAAACCCAAAACGATGGGTGGTTGAGTCTCAACGCCATGAACAAGGTTGCCGAGGTGCTCGAGATGCCAGAGATTCGTGTGTATGAAGTGGCCACGTTTTATACCATGTTTAACCGCAGCCCCATGGGGAAGTATCACCTCATGGTGTGCGGTACAACGCCATGCATGTTGCAAGGTGCCAAGGGGATTTATCAAGCAATACAGAAGCATCTCGGCATCTCCTATGGGCAGACCACAGAGGTGGGGGGGGGTTGAGATACAGCAGTGTGTGGTGGTTTGTTTGATGTTGTGTTTGGTGGTGGGGTTGAGATACAGCAGTGTGTGATGGTGGACATACACACACACACACGCGTGCGCGCACCGCATGACTACTCTTTCCAACACAACCCTTTCCTCACCCAAAATCACCCAGGATGGCATGTTTACCCTCAGTGAAATGGAGTGCATGGGTGCCTGTGTCAATGCCCCCATGATCACTGTCGCCGACTACACCAACGGCGTAGAGGGCTTTCGATACGACTATTACGAAGACCTCACACCAGAGGACACTGTAAAGATAATCGAAGCACTGCGCAAAGGGCAAAAGCCAAAGGTGGGGTCGCAGTATAGGGAAGATGCAGAGGCAGCAGGTGCTGTGGTGAATGGGAAATGGGTGGCGAAAAAGCCAGCACACCCGGTGTTGCAGGGGGCCCCTCCGGGGCCCTTTTGCAGGGACCTGGATGCGGCACCTGCAGAGGCGGCAGCAGAGAAAAAATGAGAGGGAAGGGGTTGGTCAGGGGGGGTGAAGTGGATGGGGTTGTGGCAGGATGATGGTGTTGATGGGCATGTTGTGTTTTTATAGCATGATTGTGATAGGTGTGTTTGTATGCATCAATCTGCTTCGTAACATATGTGTTGTTTTCGCTAGCACGGGCATTGTTCCCAAGACACAATTATGCACTGTGCAAAAAACAACAATGAATACATCAGCCAAGCCGCACACAGCCACGCTCTCATGCCCCCTCCTCTTTCTTCTCCGCCCCCCCCTCCTCTTTCTTCTCCGCCCCCCCCTCCTCTTTCTTCTCCGCAGCATCATTAGTGCGGTATCGTTTGGTATTCCTATACGTATCCGCCATGCTCCCCCTCGACATCAGCCGCCGCTTGCGCAACATGCTGCTCACCAGTTGCATCTGCTTACCCTGCTGACTCAGCGCCTCAGGGCCCCCGGGGCCCTGCAGTGCCCCAAATACCTTGCGGAGCGCATTGTCTGGCTCTACTGCTGCTGTGTAGCCCTGGGCAGTGTTGTCGGGGGAGGCTGCTACTGTGAGCAACACGGAATCTTCCAGAAAGGGGCCAGCAGCAATCCACAACCTGTTGTTTTGGAGGGGAGAGGTGCATGTGGGTGGGGGCGTATGTGGGTGGGGCTGAGAGGAGCGTGTGAGTGGGGGTGACAGGAGCATGAGGGTGGAAAGTATGCGTTGGGTGGATCACAGTTGTCTACATCCATAGCCAACCTACTGTACATTGAAACTCTGATTGTACTGTCATATGCATACACCCACATACACCCACATACACCCACATACACCCCCAAACACCTACATACATCTGCATACACCCACATACACCCCCAAACACCCACACGCACCTTGCATCTGCATCAAACCGCACCAAGCATGGTAATGGCACTCCTGCACACTCAAAGTGGTGTACCACAGTGAGCGTTACTTTTTGCTCTGCATTACTAGCAGGTGTGCTGTTGTTTGAGGTGTTGTTGTTTGAGGTGTTGTTGTTTGAGGTGTTGTTGTTTGAGGTGTCCGTTGAGGTGTCTAGTTGTAATAGCAGGATTGATGGACAACCTTCCACTGCTGCAGCTATGAGTGGCCTGGGGTAGGGGGTTAGGTAGAGTGAAATTGTGCACATGAGAGTGAAGTAAGACTCAGGAATACACAACAACAAGGGAATATATACAGCTGGGCAAGTCACAACAACAAAAAACACAACCACAACACTGGTTCCACATACAAGGTGGGGTGGGCAGACAAGGATAGCACAGTAGGTACAGGTGGCGGTGCTTTGTCCCCATCACCCTCCTCCTGCGGTTGCTGCTGCTGTGTGTCTTGCGATGCTTGTGCACCCCCTGCATCCTCCTCCTCCTCCTCCTCCTCATCCCCAGTGTTACCACCACCCTCTTGTTCCTCCATGCGTTGACCATCACCACCACCCTCCTCCTGCTGACTTGACTGCCCATACTGCACAAGGCTCAGCGTGCACAGCGCAGGAACCACCCCACTTGGGTTCCACACTCGCACGGTGCCATCCCCCCCCCCACTGATCACAAGGGGCCCCTTGGATGGGGTGTGCACGATGGTGCTTGTCATTACAAAGCTGGTATGCCCCAACCCCAGGGCGTGTATGAGTGGGAGACCCCGGGTGAGGGGATCGGGGGTCATGCCTGTGATGCGAACCTGTGATGACGAGGGGGAGTGGGTGAGAGTGTGATGAAGAGGTGGTGTGGGTGCGTGAAAAGAAGATAATTGAGCATGTATATTGCGAGTGTGTGTGTGAGAGAGAGTGTATATGATGTGCAGCAAACACTAAGCAAACAGCAGGTTTGACAATAATACAACACACACGCCCAATCACCTCCTTTTCATACAAAACACACACACCATCATCTCCTTTTCATACATAAGACACACCTTGCCATCCCTATCAGTTGTCAAAATACCCTCCTTGACTCTATGTGGTGGTGGTGCTGCTGTTGCTGCTGCTGCTGTTGCTGCTGCTGCTGCTGATGGTGGTGGTGGTGGTGTGGGTGGCGGGAGTGCAAGTGCTTGTGCTGTGGTGACAAATCCGTTCCAATGACCAAATGCAAAATTGGGCTGTACTGGGTTTGCTGTGTGTGTATGTGTGACAGAAGATGTGGGTGTATGAGAGAGAGAGAGAGAAAGAGAGAGTTTGACACAGAGAAACACCCACCCACCCACAAGCACACACCTGGGTCCACTGTGACAGCAGTGCTGGCAACCCTCACATCCCCAAAGCGATCTGCTATGAGCACCAGTGTATCATCCAACGTAAAGCATGCTGAACTTATCTTCTTGGGCATGACACTGTGCGATGAAAGGATGTTGGTGGAGAAGATGAGACAACAGGGATGGTATACGATGCAGTACATCATGTACATCACAAATGGTTGCGCACCAACACCCATGCACCCACCCACCCTTTCCTACATACTAGCATGCTTTGCAGGTCCATGTGGTGGTGTCCCACAGCCTGAGACGCTTGTCATCCCCAGCAGTCAGCAGGTACGCGCCATTGTGGGAAAAGTTGAGGCATCGTACAATGTGGGTGTTTGTGTAGGGCTGGCTGTCTGCAGTCAGGCGGAGGGTAATGCTGGTGCTGGTGCTGTGGGGTGGACAAGAAATGCTGTTGAACATGTTTGATGCTGCAGTCAAACATCAGCAGCAGCAACTCATACCTGCTGTCCCAAACACGCACACTCTTCTTGGCTGCAATTGCAGTGATTGTGCCGCCGGGATGCAGTGCCAATAACACCGTGGCAGGAAAGTGTTCTTCGTCGTTGTTTGCATCGGTTTGACCGCCGTTTTGCTGTTGCTTGTTCTTAGACCTCCTGCCCATGTTGGTGATGTGATGGTGTACCTCCCAATCGCTGTATGAGAAGAGAATTTGGGATGGTTGCGAGAATGTTTTGCTGCAAAAATAATGTGTCGCATTATGTGTAAACAACACAGCTTACACACTCATTGTCGCGATGTCGTGTGCATTTTGGTACCGTGCAAGTAGCATGCACAGGACCATTCATTGATCTACACCAGGGGTTGGACGGTTTTTACAGATGACCATCTGATGTTGTTTCATCACACAGCCTTGTTCACCAGGTATGCACTGATGTGGTCACCCTTCCACGTTGATGAAGGTTAATTGTACACCACCACCACCACCATCCAGGAGTGCACTGATCAGGCTGGCCAGGTTGAGGCAACACCACGCGTCACAGATCCCCAGTGCACTGCACATACACTCTGCCAGGCATACCGGACATGCCGATGCAAATCCAGCTCCACAACGTGCGATAACCCCTTCCTATGCACAGCAATTGGCAGACGGCATCAAACGAGGTGATCGCTTGTCAGTGAGTCGGGCCATCACGCTGTGTGAATCAAGCAACCCTCAGCATGCACAGCAGGTATTGCCAGGGGTGTACTGGTAGTTGACAGAGGATGGCAGCAAGTATGCATTGGTCAAACACATCAGTCAATGCATGATCAAACATTTGACCAACCGAGGCATGGCTTGTTGATGAGTCCATGCATACACAAATATATCCCCGCACATGTTTTCACAACCCAACACACATGACACCATCACACACATGACACCATCACATACAGGCGGCAGAGATGCTCCAACACATAGATAGGCTCAATCACGTGTATGGCACTACCCCTTCCTTTCGTGTGGGCATCACAGGGCCACCGGGTATGTATTGTGTGTTTTGTGTATCTACTGTAAAATTATGTGCACAAGACAACACATGTGCTGCATGTGTTGCAACATACATGTTGCTTCTCTTATTGTTTTCCTTGTTTTCCACCCCTCATAACAACCACCCCTCCCACAACCACCCCTCATAACAACCATCCCTCATAACAACCACACCTCATAACAACACCGCACGCAACAACACCTCACACCCAACACCTCATACCATAACAACCACCCTATGTACCCACAGGTGCTGGTAAGAGTTGCCTCATGGAAGCCCTAGGATTACATTTATTATCACACCATCATCACGTGGCAGTGTTGGCAATTGACCCATCATCTGAGGCAACGGGGGGGGCTATCCTGGGGGATAAGCTGCGTATGCCTAGGTGGGGGGGTTGTAAGTGTGTATGTGTGTCCAAGTGGAAGGGTTGTGTATGGGTGTATGGGTGTATGTGTATGTGTCTAGGTACAGGGGGGTTGTGTGTATTGATGTGGTGTGTATACATGTATTGTATTGTACTTGTACATGCATTATGTATTGATGTGGAATGTACATATTGATGTGTTTACACCCCAACACCCTCCCACCCTCCCACACCCCAACACCCTCCCACACACAGATTGAGCACATCCCCCCATGCCTATGTCCGCCCCTCCCCCACTCGAGGGACCCTCGGTGGTGTGGCACGTTCCACAGCAGATGCGATCACTATTGTGGAGGCAGCTGGATATGATAGGGTGCTGATAGAAACAGTGGGGCTGGGCCAAAGTGAGACCATGTTTAGCGAGTTGGTGGATAGTGTGGTATTGGTGTTGCCTCCTATTGGGGGGGATGAGTGGCAGGCAATGAAAAAGGGGATTATGGAGGTGTGCTGGTGGTGTATTGGTGTGGGGTGTTGTGTGTGTGTGTGTGTGTGTGTGTGTGTGTGTTGTTGAGTGGGGGGGTTGTTGTATTGGGTAGTGTGGGTGATTACATCATCGGGTAACGCAACCTCTCCCCAATGTATAGTACCCCAACCATCTCCATACATACACCCGTATCCACACCCCTATACAAACCCCTATCCACCCACCCACCCCACACACAGGTAGTGGACATTGTGGCAGTGAACAAAGCAGATGGTCAGGCACTTCAAGCAGCAATGACCACTGTCGCCAATTATACAGGTGCCATGTCATTCATCACTCGCAGACACAGGCATTGGGCGCCAAAAGTACTCGCTGTGAGTGCAAAAACAGGGTATCAGGTGGATCGATTGGGGGAACTGTTGGAGGAGTACAGAGGCGTGTTGAGTATGGGGGGGGAGATGGAAGAGGGGAGGGCGAGGCAACGTGTGGTATGTGTGTGTGTGGGGGGGGGAAGAGGGTTGATGGATCTGTAGTGTTGCTGTGGCACGGGTGGGGTGATGGGTGGGTGGGGGGGCGTGTAGTACTACAAAGACGAAACCACACACACACTCACACAATACAAGAAGAAACCACACATACACACACTCACACAATACAAGAAGAAACCACACACACAAAACCTCAGAAATCACCCCCCTCCCTTTCAGAAATTGTTTTGGATGGCAGCAGAAGCATTGTTACTTGAGCAATTTCGCAACAACCCCCATGTCACACAAGGGATGGCATGTGTGTTGCCAGCAGTACAACGGGGGGAGGTGACACCAAGGGCCGGGGCGGAGCAGGCAGTGTCTTTGTTTTGCGAGTCGGAAAGGAGAGGGGAGCGTGCAGAGTAATGATGGTGAAAAGCACACCTTGTTGCTATCTATGTGTTACACACATGCAAAACTGTGTATCAACTGTTTTGTATGACACACTCTTCTTTTGACACATACACACACTTGGGTGACGTGATTAGGGATGCATTTTGAGTGTGTATTGCGAGCTTTGAGGTTGTGAGTCTGTTGCTGCTGCAGTGTGTGACATGTACAAGTGTGTGACATGAAAATGCGGCATACGCATTGTATGTGTGCACGTGTAAAACAATATGGATGTGTTACAACATGTGTTACAACACCATTGCATTGTGTACAACAGCAAAAACACCGCAACACAAAAAAACACAGTGTGCTGATGGTGGTGAAGGAAAATTGACACAATAACAATATCAACCAATCACAAACGACAAAACCATCACCAGTAGCAAAACCACAACAATACCGCATCATCATTATGCATCATCATGCATCATCACCAACCAACAACATCATCAACATGTGTCCTGAAACACACACACACACACATACTCATGCAAGTGCAGTATCAGGACGACAAGCATGTGCTGTTGTTGATGTTGTCTGTTGCAACGAGTACACACCACCAGCACAATACACACACCTACACCACCCCTTACACACCCACCCCTTACCACCCACCCCGATTACACCACAACCACCCCCTTCTACACCCCCCCCCCGGGTGTCTGCTGCTCCATCCTCACCCTATTCCTGATCGTCTTTTCCACCTGCACCACCTCCCCATAGGCCTTTTCCAACGCCCCCCGCACATCATAATACGATGCCACCAACAACGACTGCTCATCCCTGCTCATCAACAACACCTTTTCATGCACCCCCGCATCCAGCTTGTTTAAACATTCCACCACATACCCCATGTCTGTCACTGGCGCACCCTGATCATCTACTTGATGAAACACAAAATCACGGAATAATTTCAACAAATACCGATCACCTGTGTCAGACCATGTATCATCCAATACATCCCCGGGGGGGCGTTCGTTGACCATGGCGAGTTTGACCATGAGACGCAGCAGTCGGCCATTTTCCACTTCTTTGGACATTTCAGTGAGGAGGACGTCGGCATGTGCGTTGGAAGCTTCTAGCTCAGTGTAGACACGGTCACCCAGGGCTGCCATGAGCTGCTGCCAGGTGGTGATCACACGACCTGTATGTGGGGGAGATGTGGGGGGAAGAGGGTATGTAGTGTATGTGTGTGCAAGTGTGTGTAGAAGTGTATGTGTATGTGTATGTATGTGTATATAAATGCTCTACCGGTCACACAAAGTGCACAGTCACCACATTTACAAACTCGCCCACAAAAACATTCCACTATACATCCATACACAAAAACATTCCACTATACATCCATACACAAACCTCCACGTTACACCCCCCCACCCCCACCCCATCACCACCCTCAGCGCTGCACACCTGCAACCAACCCAGCAGCCACACGCGCAAGCTCTTGACTGAAATGAGACGCCAACACCTCCACACTGGGGGTGGAAGCTACCCCCGAACATGCCAAGGCAAGAAGCAGGTTTCCCAGTGCTGTGAGGTCTGCTCGTTGCAGCTGCTGTATGTCTTGGGGGGTGTCTATGGGGTCGGGGGAGAGGGTTTCGGGTATGCCAAGGGAGCCAACACGGATGCGGCCGGCGCTTGTGACCAAGACCTGGTGTGGGTGTGGGGGGTGGAGTGGGGTGGTAATGGGTGTGTGGATGAGTGGTGGTATGTGGATGGGAGGATGGGTGGTGGTGTGTGATGCGTGGAACGGGCTCAGGAATGGAGAGGGAATGGATAATGACGATGAGGAAAGCAAAACACAACACATGATACACAGCACATACAACAGACATCCACATACAACACACATCCACATCCAACAACACACATCCACATCCAACAACACACATCCACATCCAACACACATCCAACACACATCCCTCACAACCCACACCTTGCTGGGTGTCAGACATGCAGCACGAACAGCACCACCATTACAATGTACTGCTCTCAATACAGAGGTCAGTTGTACCAGGTAACTCCACAACTGTTCCTCTGTGGCTGCATTGCGCACTAGGCCAGCAGCTGTGGCAGTGGGGCGCATGTGGGCCTGCTCCAGGGTAACCTGCGTGCGGTTTTGGGGGGGGGGGGTGTTGGGTGTGTTTGGACGGGTGTGTGGTGGTGGGATGGTGCCAGGGTTGCACACTCTTGTACAATGGTGTGTTTTGAGTTGCAGTGTATATATCTGGAATGCAACGGTTCAACATGCATTTCTTACATGCATACTGTACACCCCACCCCCCCCCCCAACACCCCCCCCTCCCACACATACCGCAGCTGGGTAATACTCGTACACAAAAAACAACCCTGGCGCACCAAGCACACCATTACTCACAAAAACATCCCTCGGCACCACCACATGTGGATGACTCCCACACCCAGCATACGCCTCGATTGTCCGCTGCGCCTTGGCCACTAGCTGTGGTGTCAACCCCACCTGGCCACCCTCAATTCTCCTCAGAGCATACGCCGCCCCATTCACCCGATGCACACCCTTGAGCATGAGCGTCGACACACCAAACACACTGCTCGGCACCTCCATGGCTGCCTGCGTGTCCTCCAATGGGAATACAGTGTGAAACTGTTGAATAGTCAGGGGCATGGAGGGGTCCTCTTCGGGGGAGAGCTGCGCTTGGATACATGCCGCACGGTGCTTGAGGTCGTTGCGAAGTTGTTCGTGCATGAAACGGGCACTGAGGGACATCTTACCAGGGGCAATGAGGTGACCTGCAGCGTTCAAGTAGCTCCGACCAGCCCCTCGGCCGCCTCGGCCGGGGGGGGGAACCCTGCCCCCCCCCCGGCCCCCCAGGCCCCTGCCGACCATGAGAGGGGCCCTGCCTGGGGCGTTGGGGTTGGCAGTAAAGCCACCCCATGTTTGTGGTTGCACTACTGGTTGTTGTTGTTGTTGTTGTTGTAGGAGGGCCCGTTGGTTGTTGACGGCAGCTGCTGCGGCTGCGGCTGCTGCAGCGGCCACTGCTTGGGTGTTGAGTGCTTGGCTGTTGCTGTGCAACGCAGCAGCACTGGTGGTGTGGGGTTGTTATTGTGGTGCGTGCATGTAAAGGGTGGTTGGCGGCGTCATACTCTACATACACACTGCAGTAACAACACACATATTCAGCACGCACACACAGCACACTCAAAACGCACCGCTGGGGGCTTGCATGCAATGGCGGGGGTGGTGGCTGTGTCCCCAGCATCCCCCCTCGTAACCCACCCCCTACCCCACCACCCACACCACCCACACCACCCCCTATTCCCAGTGAGGACAGTAGACTGCCTGCTGCTGCTGGTGGTGCCATGGCAGTCATTCCCAATACATCATCAGAGTCAGGGAGTGTGTTGGGGGGGAGTGTGTTGGGGGGGAGTGTGTTGGGGGGTGGGGGTCGCATAGACATGCCTAGGGAGGGGAGTGCTGCTTGTATTGCACTTGCTGTGTGGGGTGTGTGGGTGGGTGTGTTCATGGTGTTGAAGAGTGGCCAGGGGTGTGAAAGAGTGGGTGTTGAAGAGTGGGTGGTGGGTATGAGGAGTGGGTGGTTTATATATTGTATAAGCCCAAGGGGGTGTGGGAAATGCATGTGGAAACAAACGAATGTGTCCACAAGTGTCACAATACACATGCCACATTGTACACAATGTACGTATGCCACACAACACAGCAAGTACACAGCCAAAACACACCTGCAGCCAGTGCATCACGGTTGGCTTGCAGGTACGATGCCAGTGTTGCTGCTGCTGGCTGTGACAGCTGCTGCTGTTGCTGTGGTATTGGTGGTGGTTGCGACAGTGCGCCCTGTTGTTGCATGGTAAATGGTACAAATGGTGTGGCATTGACAGCAGCTTGCAGGTTGTTGGGACTTGCTGCTTGTTGTGCTGCTTGTTGTGCTGCTTGGTATGCCTGCCAGGTTGCAGGGGTGGGTGCATCAGGGCGCACTGCACTACCACCTGTGTGAGCGGAAACATGTGATGTCCTATGTAGAACATGGAAGATGCATCTGCACCCACCGCCAAACACACCTCCCCCGGGTACAAATACGGGTGCGTCTTGTCGTAAGCGGTCTACTACATTGTCCAGTTGCATGGTTTGCTGTGTTGCAAGGTCTTGTGGCGGTGATGTTGCCATGCCAGGTGTGCTTCGTGGCACAAACGGGGCCGCATTGATTCTGGTCGAGAGGGATGAACCACCTGGCACCGTGGTTGCATAGCCACCCGATGTGGGTGGCTGCTGGTTACCATCAGACATTTACTGTTTGGCTGGTGGACTATGGTACAAACGATGCGTGATGGAGCAATCGAAAGCTATTTGCACACGTTTGTCTCGGCTAGATTGGCTTACAATTGGCAAAGTCTGCCTTTGTTTCATGCAACCATTTACACAGCCTTATGTAAGGTATGTTTTATTGAAGGGCAAAACTAGTTTCAACAGATGATTATTGCTGCCCAGTCAACCACATGCACACATGATGAAGAACACACATGATGAACAAGAACAAATGATGATGAAGAAGACCAAAGGTTGATGTACAGGGTGTAATGAGTGCAGGGGGCCAATTTGGTGGATCACGAGGATTGGCAGCCAAACCACCTGAAAAGGGCGTCTTCCCCTTGGATCACTTTGGTGAATGTGCAGAGGTAGATGCAGGGCGAAACATTGGGGGACACATGTTGGTGTTTGCATCATTGCGTAGCATCAACTATAACATCATCCCGACCACAGAGCAAAGATGCCTATCTCAAATGTGTTGCAGAGAACAAGGGCAGGGCGGAAGCATGCACTGAAACTGTCAAGGCCTACCTCACATGCCGCATGCAACGGTATGGTGACTGCTTGTGTAAAACTTGTGTGTGCAACCATCATCTACACCCACCACCCCAGCAACCTCATGGCACCGCAAGACCTGAAAGAGCTTGGCCTTGCTCCTGAAAACACACCACCCAATGGGAAGAGCAAAACCCCAAGCAGCAGGGACAAGACAAAGCGCGGGTTCATTGCTGGCCTGCAGTAGACCAGTAGACGCTGGTCAATGGTCAATGTTTCCAGCAATATTGCTTTCGTATGTTTCGTAATTGCATTTTTTCGTGTGGCGTACGCATAATATTTACATTGTAATTACATACACGCATCACGCACGCACCAGACCGTTTGGGACAAGCACATCCATCATGTTGAAAAGGCTGTTTACTGGGAGTGGCACCATGCACACCTCCCCTTCCTTTGAGGATCTGTCTATGGGCGCTGGCGCTGATGGTACGCACTAGGTGGCATAAGCGATGAACAGGGAGCGGTGGTAAAACCGCATGCGAAAGCATCTCCGACACGCCTTGATCTGCGCACAGCTGAAGAAATGGCTCGAGCCTCAATGGATGGCGCAGCATACACACGCTCTGCCTCTATGGACAGCCACAGTATGTGTTTTTGTGCTTTCCCACCTCATGTTCCACCTCATCAACATGTGTATTACATAATGCATCATTATGCACCCACTACACACAAGGCACCGGCTCACCCCGCTCGCACGAAAATGTTTGGAGGGATACATTTAATCCCGGCAGGAACATGAGGGACAAGGGGAGGGACTACTATGATCATGCCCCCAAAGGCGCCCCCTCTGTGTGGCAAAACATTGCCAAGGCTGATCACCTGAAGCAGCTTTCGTTTGCGCACCTCGACAAGAATGGCGATGGGTACATCGATGCGGACGAGCTGCGTGCCGCGCTGGGACCCCAGACTGATGTGCGTCAGCTCATCGAGGCTGCAGACAAGAACAAAGATGGCAAGATCAGCTATTTCGAGTTTTGCGAGCTGCTGAAACATTCCTGAAGAGAGGAAGATTTTGAAAGTCACTTTTTCATAAGAAAAGGACGTTGACGCATCGATCACTTTTTCAATTTTGGAGAAAGAAAAATCACATTCAGGGCAGACTGTGAGTTTTGTATTTTTTTTGGAGGGGGCCTTTTCTTTTAGACCTTCCGTGGTTGTTTTCCCGCACATGTTTTCACAAAGTTGCCCACAAACCTTCTGTGACAGCAAGTGGCTCATTTATATGCTGCACTTGAGCTTTGAATGAGAAACGTGATGATTAAACATCTGGGGAAAAGGCATTCCCTGCTGGAGAAACGACACTGTCGTAGCGGGACAAAAAGGGGATGCGAAAAGAAAAGAAAACACGCACGCCAGCACATGGGCACACACCAAACGGGCCCGCCAACAATTGCGGGCCCAATGCAAGGAAAAGAAACAACACTCTCTCCCACACGCGCACACGCATCAAAACAGCACGCCCGTGCCACATCTGCAAACATACTCACACACAAACATATTTACGTAGTAATCCTGCATTTCTTCTCTGCCCGAAATAATACCAGGCATATATATTTGTCTACAAGGGGTTTAGTAAAAAGACGAACGCACACGCGGGGCAGGGGTGGTGGTGCACGTTGACACAAGCGCACATGCCCCACAATGTGGGCGGCAGGTAAAAGCACGCCACACACACCCCACTCCACAGGTCAAACACCACTTGTGATCGGTCAAACATGTATATATAAAAACGTCTCTATATTAATAAAGAGGTGGTTAGTGTGGTGGGTTGCTTCTCTACCCACATGCTCTTCAGGCATGCCCGGCTTTCAATGATTGCAATACAACACAGGGCTCTCATACTCTCACAAAAACACACACTATATCTTGTGTATATTACCACGAAACAGCAATAACAACCCTGTGTGTGGGAAATCGCATGTGGTTGTGTTGCTTGTGTGGTTGTGTTGTAAGGGCGGATGGGTGCTCTGTATGATGAAACAGCTGTGTAACACAACAAGTACCATATAAAAGGTTTTACAACACAGCATCACTCTCAGCACATACCATATGCTATGGTAACACTCTTGCACACACAAAAGGTGTAGTAGTACTATTGCTGTATACTCAGGGCAGCATGTTCTGACTGCAGCTTGATTGCATCATTCACCTGTGTGTATGATTCATGAGCACAATGTGCATGATTCATGAGCACAATGTGTATGATTCATGAGCATTGTAGTGTTCTATGTACGCACACACACTATGTAATGCACGCACTGTGTACTTGCACAACAACAACCCACCCACACACCAAACCACACAAAACAACATACCGGGAAATCACATCCAGCAGGTGCAATGCCCTTACCATGCCCCGCACTTGGTGGCATGTGTCCACTGTGCGCTGGCGGCAACATCTTTCCCGAGTGCATCTCCCCACCATGTTGAGGATGCCCTGCTAACCCCATGCCATCCCCCATGCCGTGCACATCATGCCCATGGGAGGGTCCCCCCGTAAGGTTGGGTGTGGCGGCATCCAGGTCGTGATGGTCCTTGCTGAGTAGGTCATCAAGGGCGTCATGTGCAAGGTCGCGGTCAAAGTCTGGGAGACCGTCGTCCATGATTTCAAATTGATGCAAGTGGGTGGTCATGCGGCGGGGGACTGGTTCATTGGCATCACCAAACAGGATCTGTGTAGTGTTGTGGTGGGGGAGAAGTGTTGGGGGAAGGGGGGCGCATTGAAAATGGAATGGGTCCCTCAAAACACACCCCTCGTGCACACACACCCCTCAAAACACCCCAAAACACAAAGCACCTGCATGATGTAGTCATCCGAGGGGTGCATCATGTCTGTCGGGTTCATGGATGACGTCACCGTCACAAACGGACGCCCACCCGAACTGTGCTGCTGTTTCGACACATTGAACGAATCAAAATCAAACAGCAACCCACTCGGCTTGACAGACACGTCCCAATCAGGCGGCAGGGGTGGTGGTGATGGCGACAACCCAACCCCACGCAACAAGTCGCTCGTGTGGTCATCCTCCCCACCCCCATGGGCACCATTGTCTGCCACATCTGGCACCACAAACGGCTGTCCAAAGCCAGGCCATGCTGGGTGCCCATCGTTGGGCCCCCCCGTGGCGGTGGGCTGCAAGGACGCATGTGCGGGCATGGAATGTGTGGGATGGAGCTTTGCACCATGACTGTGCATGGGGGGTGGGCCGCCACTGGGATGGGATGGCATCATGGAGGGACCTGCACTGCCGCTGTGGGGGCCGCTCCAGGGTGTGGTTGCTTCGAGCGAGGGCCCATTGAGGGCGTCAGCCATCTCCGCCAATGGGTCGTGCATGGCGTTGCTGGCAAAGGCGCTCGACGGCGGCGGGTGATGGTGGTGGTGATTTTGTGTGTGGGGTGGCGCCATGGCATTGAAATACCCACTGGGAGGGGAGGTGCCTGGAGGGTAGGATGCGGCCGATGGGGACATCATGCCGTGCATGCCGCCATCGGGTGGGGGCGCGTGGATGATGTGCGGCTGCTGTGGTGGCACCACAATTGTCAGTGGCTGTCCTGGATGCGCAGCATGATGCATTCCGCCAAACACATCGTCGTGGTCAAAGCCAAACATTGTGTCATGGGGACCACCAGGAAACGGCATGCAGTGCACCGAGTTGATCATGTCGTGCATTTCTGGCGCATCATTTTCTGCATTGGGATCCTGCTTCTGTTCGTGGAAAGAGGGGGTGTGATTGTTTACCAATGGGGGATGATGACTCACCACCATCATCATACCTGTGCCTTGCGCTTGGCACCTACGCGTGCACCAGCGCGTCCTGCAGAACAGCCAACGTGGTGCTTGCCCGCCTTGAGCTCCTTATTGCATTTCGGGCAGTGTTTCAATTCGGTGCCATGGCCCCGCTCCTTGCCCGACCCGCGCACATCAGGGGGTGCCCGGTAGTGCACTTTGAGACGCCATAGCTCTGCAAAGCTGCGATTACAGCCCGGATAGGGACAGTAGAAACGATTTGGGTCCCGGGGCTGCTTGCTGTCCAACAGTGGCTCACCCTCGTGCTGCATGTCCACCACCACCAGAGTGGAAAGGGTGCTGCTGGTTTTCGACGTGGTGGAACTACCAGAGGTGTATTGAGGGGTCTGTATGGGACGTTGATAAAACGTATTGGCCAAGCTGGTGGCTCACAAGGCCGAATGCTGCGATAGACTACGGGTCTGCAAGTACCAGCCAGGGACACGCCAGACAGGTCTTGAATGTACCAACGCAATTGCTAGGCGTGCTCAAGAGGGGCAGAGTTCAAGGTACAGAGTGTGTGGCGCGACGGACCGTGTCCTCCTCAGATTGCCAGGCAGAGATGTGCTGCACGCGGCTTGGACCATCGAGATGGGTTGTTTCCCCTGCTCAATGTGATACAAAATGCATGAGCTGTGTTCGTACGGTGCTAAAAGCGTGGTTGACAAAAAAATGCAAGTTCGTTTTTGTCCACGAACGCTCTCTGTGGCTGTGGGCTGGTCTATTACACATTCAGGGGCATGTCTGGGAATATCATCACAAACAGGACAGGATGGATTATGATTATGATCGATCAATGTGCTGGTGTGGCAAGGGGGTGCGTGACGTCCCCACTCATATCAGGCTTTCTGCAGCCAGCTTTTCCAAGTGCCGATACAATGCATCAAACTCCTCGGGGGGCTGCAAATCTGGATTGAACAAAATGTCTTCTGGTTCCAGCTTTTGTCCATACAGGCGCTTGTGGAAGTCATCACTCACCAGCGCCATGCCCGCTGTGTTGGTGGTGTGTACTCAATACTTTCTATTCATCTTTTCCCTTGTTCACATTCGGTCTGCAACACACACCACCATTGGGGTATGCACAACACACCCACCCCCACCCAACCACATACCTTTGAGGCTACAGTCTATCATGGACCCATCCACGGTTTCATACTGCGCACTCACCCGGTTGTCGTCAATAGTCACCCGGGTTGCCAGTGGCTTTTCATATTTTACAGTTCCCTGTGGGTGCATTCATTGGGTGTGGATATGCCATTGTTGTTGTGCATGGTATATACATTGTTGTTGATAGGAAATCCCTGTACATATCACGGTGTGTACATATCAGTTAGCAGTCAACAGAAAAACCCTCAGTCAGCAGTCAACATAAAAAACCCTCAGTCAACAAACCCTCGGTCAACAAACCCTCAGTCAACAAACCATCAGTCAATAAATACAGTCCACACAAAAAGTTCAACAAAAGAAAATCAACCTACCTCATACGCAGCTTGCAAATAGTCCATCACCACATTGATATCCCACCCCACAAGTGGACGTCCATACATAACCAACTCCACTGACTCATGATCGTTGAGTGCCAGACACATACTACGATCACATATACCTGTGGTGAAGCACATTGTATGGATGTGTTTTTGTATAAAGCACAGGAAGACGTGTGTGTGTGCAACGGGTGGGGTGCAGTACGCTGTAAGCTAGTACGTTGCCACCACAACAACAATGCACAACCTAAAAAAAAACAGCCCATACACAATCCCTCCACACCCCACCCACCCCTCCACACCCACCCCTCCACCCCTCCTCACCCATACCGAACGTAAGCCCCGCAGAAATCTGATGCACTTTAAAAAACGAGGGGGCCGACCACAACGCAGACCCATCCTCATACGTCCCCAACCTATTAATGACCAACCCCCACCCCCACATGTAACTCAACCCTACCCCCGCCTTTGACTGGAAGAAAAACAACAGCGCCTGGGCGTATTTAATAGCCGATTTGGGCATGGGTACCTCCCCCTGTTCCTCCTCTTCCTCCTCATCGATGATGCCGTCCCCGCCCAGGGCAGCCGCACGACGGTCAACGGCCTCCCAGTCGTGTGGGTTGAGGAGGTCGAGGCGACGAGGGGTGGTGATGAGGTCGAGGAATTCAATGGTGCGGGCGACCATGGCTGCTGCTTTTGCGTTGGTGCGACGTACCTCATAGCGTTGCCACTGTGTGGGGGGGGGGAATGCAGTGTGTGTACAGAATGGTGTGTGTACAATGGTGTGTTACAGCATCCATGTTGCCGCAAGTACATATTGGGTGCATGTCACTACACACACCCCCACCACCCACCACCCACCATGGATGACAATGTTACTTGATGTGGATCTGCTGAAGTTCGCCCAAACAATGCAACACTGTTACGCATCAGCCCCGACATTGTAAACGAACCCGCGCTGCGATCTATTTGCTGGGATTCGTTGACAGACACACCCAACCTTGTGCCCGGGGGCCCCATTGGGGGGGCTGGCCCCTGCAAATCAAAGCTCCCTGTGCTCTTGGCGCTGCGCTGCACGTATGGATTATTGGGATGCAACCCAGCAATGTCTGCGGTGCCTGTGCTGCGCACCGACGTGCCGAGCTCTGAGGTTGGTGGGCCGCGACGCCCTGTGCTGGCGGATCCGCTGCGTGCAGATGCGTCCACACGGCGTGCGGCGAGCTTGGCGGGATCTGGACGTGGTGGTGGTGGTGGGTCTGCAGATGTTTTGCTGAGGCGAAAGAGGTTGCTGATGAATGATCGTCGTGTGAGGTAGGAGGGTTGTGCAGGGCTGGTGGATGGGCTAGCAACGGGGGAGCTTGTGGTTGCATTGCCTTGCTCCACGTCTTTTCCCCGGTCAGACATGTCTTCTTCTTCTTTGCTAACGAGGTTTTGACATGTTCTGTGTTTACTGGTTTTTTGGGGGATGATTGGTGGTTCACGGTAGGTGGTCCAGTTGCACACGTCGAGCTGTTGTTGTTTCAAACCCTGAGATGTAGTTACCACGTGGGGTTTAATTTGCTCTCTTTGGTTTGGTGCTCAACGGAAACACACAGGAAAAAACACTTGTTCCTGCGTTTGTTTTTCAACTCGCCGTTGACTGCATAACCAACACGCGCACCAGTACGCAACAACAAGCTTGACAGCAGTAGATCCCAATACAGCAACACAGCCACCAGTTGGTCGGCCATCAACACACAAGGTCGTTTCCCCTGCACCAATACAGCATGGGAGCACCAGGCAAGAAGCGTACAGGTGGTGGTACCAATGGTAGAAAGGTGTGCAAGACGCAAACACGCAAGATGTTTCTTGCACGCCACATTGACCAAGTGTGGCAAGACGTTCGCAAAGCAGAGGGCGTCCATGATGGCAAACACGGGCCTCTGGGCACTACAGACAAGTATGTGGATCACACATCACTTGGTAATTGCTTGAATCACAAAGCATCCGACACATGATTCCACCATCAACAACACAGAGTGGAGTTGGACGATGATCTTCCAGCCATGGGCAAATGGTATTGCACCCCATGCAGGTATGGGTTGTATTGCTGTTGCTGAGAGAGATGTTGTCCTGCACCGACCGCCATCACCATCCGCACTCCTTTCCACAACAGTCGCTACTTTATCAACAACGAAGCATTGGTCAAGCATACCACATCCAAGCCTCACAAACGACGGTATGGGTAGTGGTTGCATGATCTGCATTGTTTCCGCAACAAGATGTCGTTCCTCCAGCTGAGCATGGTTGATGTGTGATGTTGCACCGCCCCTTTTGACCACGTGGTCTTCTACGCCAACTGCTCTCATACACACCACCATCACTGGTCCTTGACTCCAGGGTCAAGGAATTGGCTGGAGCAAAACCACACACTGCTCTTGATGCGGAATTGGCTGCAGGGATGGGCAAGCCGGACAATGGACCCCGATCACGTAATGCACCTGTGAGCATGCAAGAATAGTAATGTGGTGTGTTGTGATTTGTTGATGGTGCTGGTTATGTTATTGCAAACAACATAATTTGTATGCATTGTTTACATCATAATTGTTCATACTTGATTATGCAATTGTCGAAATGATATGCGAGTCCCCCCACAAGCAGTGGCCAGTATTTTTTCATAGCCCAACATGCATGCTGCATCCTGTTGTTGAGGTGCATTCCTTGCCTGCTGTTGATCTGGTGTGGGAGGGGGGGGTGTCCGGCAAGCAGCTGCTGTGCCACTGATGGTGCTGGTACACACAAGCGGGGGGAAAAACATTTACACTCCCACACTAGCTATGCTGTCATACTTGCTGTATCATACTTGCTGTGCTGTTCACTCCCAAAGAGGACGCCATCACGGCCACGCACCTCACTACACACGCATCAACCAACGTGCATCACATACCAAATCCCCACCACCCGTGTGTCAAACAGCACCATAATCGTACGTGGTACAGCAGAAATCGTACAGTACACCAACTAAAACACCCAGCTAGAACACCAACCGTTGTGGTCGAGCTCAAGCCATCAACTCCCATCTCTCCCCCACAAACCATGGGGCAGTGGATGTCCCTTATGTGGAGCTATTGGTTTCCAAATCACGAGTACAAGCTCGTGATGGTGGGTTTAGACAACGCAGGCAAGACAACCACACTCTACCAACTCACCCTCGGCCAGGCAGTGGTCACAGGGCCGACTGTAGGCTCCAACGTAGAACAGCTCGAGTTTGAAAACATGACATTTGAGGTGTAGTAGAAGTTGTACTGTGCAGTGGGTTTTTGCATCGTTGTTGGTTTTTCCTACATCTTGTCACATCACCACGGGTGATGATGCCACTGCATGCCATACAACAATACACACGCAGATATGGGATTTAGGTGGGCAGTCCAACTTGCGACCATCATGGGCAACCTACTATCGTCATACAGATGCGGTCATAATGGTGGTAGATAGCACAGATAAGCAGCGTGTCGGCACAGCAAAGGTACTGGATGTTCCTGTGTGTGCGTGGTACTCCGTGTGTGGATGTACTTGCATGGTACTACAAAGGTTTATGTTGCATGCAGCTTCATGTACATCACCACCATCAATACACCACCATCACACACACCACCATCATCACACAGGAAGAGTTGTTTCGCCTGTTGGAAAACGAATCCCTTTCAAAAACACCTGTCCTCATCCTCGCAAATAAACAAGACCTCCGACAGGCAATGAGTGTCGCAGAGCTCTCAGAAGCACTTGCATTGCATTCCATTAAAAAACACGACTGGCATATACAAGGGTGCTGTGCTCTGTCGGGGCAGGGGCTGCTGGACGGTGTATCATGGATAGCACAGCGTGTCGATCCTAGCAGTGTAAAAAATAATGGTGGTGCTGGTGGTAGTAATAATGCAGGGCAGCAAAAGCCGACACCATCACCACCACCAAAGCAGCCTATTAGTACTAGTGCAGCAGTGGTGTCTGCAACGACATCACCTGTGGAGGTGCCGGGTACACGTGCAGTCACATGAGGAGTGTTGTCACATGAGGGGTGTTGTCACATGAGGAATGTCATTGGTGAGAGGTGTCATTGGTGAGGAGTGTCATTGGTGAGGAGTGGATTGTCTCAGTGGGGAGAGCAGCATCCATCCACCAACATACCTTTGTTGGAGCGATGAAAACCGTGGTGGTGATGGTGATAGAAAAGCACATGTTGTTTTCCTTGCTGTTTGCCTTTGGTGTTGCATGGTTGTGCTGATGTTTTGAATATGTTGCATTCTTTATGCTGCTCTGTGTGTGTTGCATGGGGCACACAGCATTGGCATACACAGGTTGTGCTGTTGTGCGTGTGGTGTTTTATAGTTACAAAGTGTGATACTATGCTGATTAGTTTTCGAGGTGTTTTGCTGGCATTTTGTAACATTCTGTTGGTTGTCATGATGGTCATGATGGTCAAAACGTCATGGTTATAAGGTCATGGTCAAAACGTCATGGTCAAAGTCATGGTGAACAACACATCATAGTCAAAACGTTGTAATCAGTAGTACAGATTTATATCATGCAATCATGGCTGTCATTATACATCATCATTGGTAGGACCACAGCAGACAATACACACGTACATGTAGCACTGGTCAGCCATGAGATAAGTTGGCACATGCTGACCTTGCTAGGCACGTATGCTCTATTAAGCCCCCCACCCAATGGTTTCACTGGGCCCCAGTATGGGCAGCACAATGGGTTCTAGGCACTGGAAGATGGCCTCCATACCTGAGGAGAGGAAATCCTCTTATTGCTCATTAATGATGCAGGATGTGTGATGCAGTAGGTGCTATGATGTGTGCTCATGATATGTACCATTTGTACATAATGTATGCCGATGTTCAACATACAAAACAGTACAAATGCAACCCCCCCTCCCATGTATCCACGCACCCTGTCCGTTGGGGTGGAGGGCATCCGGGATGAGTAGCTGATTCAAGTGACCATTTGGCTCAAGCAGCACATCACCACAGTACACATATGTCACACCAGGTTTGTCAGCAGCATATGCTTGCATGCCATCATTCACTCGTTGCAAATGCGGTGTGAATCTGTTTGTGGGGGTGGGGGGGTGCGGGGTGCGGGTCCATACACAAGCACACATGAAAACATACACTGCACATACACATGAATACATGAACTGCCCTTGTGTCTGATACATAGCTACATACACACATGCCAATCACACACATGCCAATTACACACATGCTCATACCACCACCCATGGCAATCACACATACATGCTCGGCTGGTCAAACACAATATCATGAGTATCTGTTGACCGAAATCCCCTGGGCAGCAACCCCTGCAGGACAACATGCATAGTAGGTTCTTGCTGCAGTAGATAGTCAACAAGAGTAGCAACTCGGTCAATGGTGGTGTCTGCTGCTGTATTCAAATCAGCACCCTGCGTGTTTGGTGTTTGGTGTATTTGGTGTTCAAGACACACAGTGTGTGGATGGCGCTTGCAGTGTGCATGGTGTCCCACAGCATATACATCCATCAGCACCAGCACCACCCCACCCCACCCACACCGCGCACGCAGCGTACCATGCGTTGGGCAAACCCCAAGTCATTGGTACCAATCAACACCACTGCCACAGATGCCCCCGTGCCATGGGGCGACTCACCCTGTAACAACCGCCACATGAGATGGCTCGTCTGATCACCTGCAATGGCCAGGGCTTCTGTTCTGTAGCGCCCACGAAAGTACTTGCCATACACGTGTGGGACATCGGTGTTGGTGTATTGCCCCATGGATGTGCCCCGCATCGACTAGTGTGCGTGGGAGGGGTGTGTGGTTGTAGTGCAACAGAGCACTCAACATCCCACACTCAACATCCCACACCTCTGTGATGGAGTCTCCATAAAAGATGAGTTGCAATCCATCGTTTTCTGCTGCATGCTGTACAGTGTTCTTCAAGAGCAAGTGCAAATCCATCCATGCTTCATCTGCTTCTCGTGGTGATGCCCAGTTATAGTTTGGTGCTGCATTTGGGCTGATGGATCGTGTTACTGCAAATGAGGCAACCACAAACAGCAAGATCAAGATGATCAAGGCTTTAGAATTGGTCAGAGAAACACCAATTTGATTAGCCATGGTGTGTTTGGTAGGGGTTTGTTACTGTTGTTGCTATTTAGGTGGTAATCGCGCAAGTGGGAGAAAACCAGTGAGAACCAGGCAGGAAGCTGCAGCAACAACCGCGCCGACTTCCTCGAGACATTGCATACATCAATTTCATCAATGCAGAGTCATTGCACAGTGTACTTTGCTTAATACACGAGTGGAGAGGATACTTAGTGATCAATCCCATCAGCATCCCAAGCGCTGGTTCACCCCTGAGCTTTGTTACTCGTTTGATTGCTCGTTTGCTGACTCATTAACCATGTACATCATGCGCATGATCAATCCTGGCGCTCGTCTTGATGCTGGCGGGCATCTTCCCATCTGCGATCATCCCACGCTTCCTCCTCGAGCTTCATCCCAGTCTGTGAAGCAACGCAAGCAAGCACGCATATGTCGCACGTCACGCATGATAACACCACGCTGTGTGCTGACGGGGTTGAAGCCCTCATTGGTCCCAACCACACCACTGCACACCATCACCCCACTCTTGCATGCCCCTGCTCTCTCCCATATGCTCAACTGCAATGTGTGGCTCAAGATGGAAAATGAACAACCATCAGGTGTGATCACCGTCATCACGCACCGTCAGCACGCTGACACATGCACACATATACACCACCACCTCACACAGGCTCCTTCAAGATGCGTGGCGTGGGAACAGCGTGCAGCCATGCTGTCCATCAGCACAATGCCACAACCCTTGTTGCTGCCTCTGGTGGCAATGCAGGCATGGCAGTGGCAGTTGCAGGGGAGCAGCTGGGTGTGAGTACAAGGGTGTTTGTCCCCTCGACCACCAGCCAACTCGCACAAGGCAACATGCGTGCCCATGGTGCCCACATTGTACAAGTGGGCTCCACTGGTACATGCTTGGATGACGCCATTGCAGCCGCGCAAGCGTATGTTGATGACCATCCCAATGCCGTGTTCATCCCGCCATTTGACCATCCAGATGTGTTTGATGGCAATGGTACCATCATTGATGAAATTCTTGCACAACTGGGTGTGGGTGGTGTGGGGAGCAAGTTGGGCATCGTGTGTTCGGTGGGTGGGGGTGGTTTGTTCGCGGGGATGGTGGAGCGGTTGCATGAGAATGGTTTGACCAATGTACCGATTGTGGCTGTGGAAACAGAGGGTGCTGCAAGCCTGAATCATGCTATTCAGGTATGTGATGGGGGTTTGTGTTGTTTTTTCTTGCACCACATTGGGAGCATATGCTCATCACGGCACATCCATATGGTGGCATGTGCCCCCACAGGCACAGCAGCTTGTGACTCTGGACGTGATAACCAGTGTGGCCACCACCCTTGGTGCCAAGCGTGTGGCATGGAGAGCACTGCATGCAGCACAACGTAACCCCACCTTTCCAATGACGGTGACTGATCGACAAGCGGTAGAAGCGTGTGTTTTGTTCTTGGAGGAGATGGGGGTGGTGGTGGAACCTGCGTGTGGGACTGCACTGGCGCCCCTGTACCTCAAGCATGAGGCATTGCGTGCGGTGCTGGGTGATGTGTTGACACCTGATTTCAACCTCGTGGTGGTGGTGTGTGGGGGAACCACCACATCAGAGGGAATGCTTCGTATTTTGCTCAATGAGCTTGTTTGATGATGGTGAGAGTTGACCACATTAAAATCACTTTCAATTCTTTTCAATCAACATGATTGTTTAGTAACTACATTGTTCAGTAATAACACAACTCTCTCAGCTGCCTGCTCGTGGTACAAACATTCCTGTAGGATCATCGGTGTGCACCTACGCTAAGCTCGTTCCCTCTAGCATCCAACCACACTAAAAGCACCATGGCACAGCCGCAGGGACAGCCAGGTGCAAATCCAGGAGTAGATTTTGGCAGGTGCGTTGCAAAACTGTGAGCCGGCATCTGCCAACAACCCTTGTCGCAAACCATCATGCTCATTGTATAAATATACATCTACACAGGGAGCCATGCCCAGATCGTATTTTGGATGACATTGGTGGAGCCTTTGGGATGGGTGCAGTCGGTGGAGGCATCTGGCATCTATGCAAGGGCCTATACAACTCCCCCAAGGGCAGCAGAATGCGTGGTGGCGTTGATGTACGTGATGGTGGTGGCAGCAGTGATCACATACACATCATACACACAAACCTCACAACCCCCCAGGCAATTCGTCGTGAGGCACCCCGGATAGGAGGTGGCTTTGCTGTGTGGGGTGGTTTGTTTTCCATGTTTGATTGCACCCTGGTGGCAGTGCGCCGCAAGGAGGATCCATGGAACAGCATTGCAGCAGGGGCACTGACAGGTGGTGTCTTGCAGCTCCGTACAGGCTTGCAGTCGGCTGCACGTTCAGCTGCTTTTGGAGGTGTTTTGCTGGTACGTGATGTTGTGTTGTCGCATATGCAACCCACAAAAAAATCCACCACAACAACCAATCACTATATACTACAGGCCATGATTGAGGGCTTAGGCATCCTGCTGACACGAGCAACCACCCCACCACCCGCCCCCCCTCCTGTGATGGAAATGCCCACTGCTGGTGTAAGCCCAGGTCAGTTTGGCAGCACGAGCAGTCCCATCCCAGGCACCACCCCTTCACTGGATGCCGCACCATCCCCCCCGAGTGGGGATGCAGGTGGGAGCAGCGGTGGTGGGTGGTTGAGTGGGTGGTTTGGTGGGGGGAGCAGTGGTGGAGAGGATGGCAAGCAAGGGGGTACCAAGGAAACAGATTTGACAGAGGACAAGTTTGCACCACCACAAATGCCCACGTTTAATACAGAATTGCGGTAGATGTGGGGGTTTTATGCGTCACTGCCATTTGATGATGTGTTTTTATTCGTTGTTGTCACAACAAGCTGTGATGATGTGTAAATGCATATAACACGTGCTTAAGCATTTTTTTCACAGTATATTTTGCACCAGCATAGGCCACATCATGCACCCCCCCCCACAAACACCCATCAATCAGCATAGTCGGTGATGCCCTGTGCTGTAATTGTGTATGACGCCTCCGCCTCGGGCAAATTGGGTGCATCCACCACCTTGATCACACGCTGCTCAGCTTTGCCCTTGCGCACCGACAGGCGTATGGTGCTCGCATGGGCAAGCACGTGGCCCCCCAGCGGCTTTTTGGGGTCGACCACAAACATGGCACCCCCACTGGGGTCGCTCATGACCTGGTTGGTGATGACAATGGCGACGTTGTACTCATCCGCGAGCTTGCGCAGGCGGCTCATCATGATGCCCAGTCGCTGCTGTCGCTCTGCCAGCTCGCCACGGCCGTTGTAGTCCACACGCAGGTTGGCGGTGATGCTGTCGATGATGAGAAGCTTGAAGGGTTCCTCTGACATCATCGCCGTGAGTGGGGTGAGTAAATCTGATAGGAGAGCGGGGGGGGGGGTATAGTGGTATCCAAGGTAAACAGGGTGTGTATCAACCAGTGCATATACCTATCTGATGGTCAAAGGTGTAGGCACGCACCACCACAATCTGTTGTTGTGTGTTGGAGACAATATTTATCTTCGTACCAAATACACACACACACATCCCCCCACCATATGCGTATGATGATCCCCCTACATACATTGTCTAGCACTGCATCTGCTTCCAGGTTGAATCGGTCTGCAATGGGGCGAATACGCTCTGGGCGAAACGTGCCCTCAGTGTCCATGTATGCCTGTGTTGAATGGCATATGCAGGGCCTACATCCTGTGTCATGGTGTGCTCACACAGTGACACCCTCGCGGACCACTTTGCCGGCCCCACCACCATCCTCCAAGGGCAGTTGTGTGGTGACACATAGTGTGTGACACAGTTGGGTCTTGCCCGAGCTGTAACGGTGCGAAAAGGTAATGGTGTGTTGCGTACAATGTTGAGGAGGAACAGTGATGGCACATGCAAAAAGCAGTATGTTGTCCCATCACACAGCATACCGCCACTCCCCAAAGAGTTCTGTGATGGCCTTGGATTCTATGCCACCCCCAAGCAGCTCATTGACGGCTTGACAACCAGTGGTGATGTGCACAATATCCTTTTGTCGCTGTGTGATGTGTGTATGCGAATTGATGGTGGTCAGCATGGCGTGTATCCCCACAGAAGACAACAACACACACCTGGCGCTCTTCCTCGGCTGCAGATTTCCAGCCATACGAGGTTACCATCTTCTTTGCAGCCTCGAGCATCTTGTCAATCTTGGCTTCAGACAAGCCCTTGATGTCGGTCAGTTTCTGTGGTAGTGTGTGTATATGTGTGCGATTGTAAACCGAGCAAATTAACCCCACCACCATCTCGTACACGCTTGGTGTTCATCAGGAGCGATTGGCAAGTGTAGTAGCCGGCATCCTTGGCCTTTTTGATGTCACCTGTGTGGGGGGTGGGTGTTGTGGCCAGGATGCGCACCCCGTGCTTGCCCTATGCCCGCACTCCCTGCGCACCAAACCTCGATTGATGCCCAGTGTCTCTAGCTTGTCAATGGACACAAAGTCATCACCCTCCTCCTCTTCTGTAGGCTGCTCCTGTTGCTCTGCGATGGGAGCAGTCTGCTGCTCCAGCATCCTGTGCGGGGATGTCGAGTGGAGTTGTTTCTCGACATTGATAACCGGTGTGTGTGTTTGGTGGTGTGGCAACGTACTCTTGCTGTTCCAGTGCCATGGTTGGTGAGATTCAGTGAGCTGATATGCTTGCACAACAGATCAAGATGTCAAGCAAGCTCGCGTGTATGGACGTGTTTCGATCTCACAACACCGTTGCCGATGTCTTCAAGTGTTGTGCAGTGCGTTGAGGTGCTTTACGCTGCAAAGTGGGCGTCGTGTTGTTGTCCAATGTGGCCACTCGTGTGCAGATGTCCTTTTATGGTCACACCGGTTGTATACCGTGCAATCAATGCCAAAATGAAACAAAGCGTCAAATTCTAAAACAAAATACAGAACCACCAACAAAACAAAAGCAAATCATCCCTGCACGCGACGAAGCGCCAAGCAGTTGGGGTGCTTGAGTTTGTCCACGTCACGCACTCCACAAAGCAACTTGCCCTTGTCGTTGAGCATGTACAGCCCTGCACAACCCTCGGGACCTATCACACCTTTGTGTGCGCTGACAGCAAACACACCATCACAGTATTTGACATCCATGGGGGGCGCAAGCAGCACAAATTCATCGTCCGTACCAGCACCAGGGTACCCTTGCACCCTACACAGAAATCCATCATGGAAAAATGTTCCAGAGTCCTTCGCAGAGGTAGGTTCTGGTCGAAAGCGTGCCACCCCTTCTTCCATGCCTGTCACATACAAGCACCCTTGAGCATCAAAACACAGGCCACTGGGTCTCGTCAAAAGGCCACACCCTATCACCCCGAATTGTGGTGTTTCTTCCATGGCTGTGTGTGAGTGTTTGTGTGGTTGGTGGAGTACTGGCATAGTCATCATGCAACCCCATGCAACCCAAGACGTACTGGTGTCCAATGGCACACGCAAGATATACCCCTTGTTGCCTGATGTTTGGGTGTAATTGCCATGCTCCTGTATGTTTTCAGTGGGATGCTTTTCATCAGCAGTGCTGACATTGACTGACACATTGACTGAAAATAACTGAGAAAAACAGGCTGCAGCAATGTGATCGAGTCTGCATAAAACAGTATGAAAACATCCACACCATCTACACCACCCACAAAACACACACCACCAACTGCACACCACCATTACCTCCCCCACACCCACCAGGTGCTTTTCAGGTGCCATTGCAATGTACGCTGCATGATCAGCACCCACAGCAATACCCCATGGTATTCCTGCTAATCTCGCATCAGCAGGCACCCCCTGTGCAGCCATGAGCTGTACAACAGCATCCCTCTCATCCCGCTTGATGTAATCGAGCAGTAAATGTATCTTGTGCAGTGATTGGTCCATGGTTTTGTTGAAAATCTGCAAGCAGGGGATGTGTTCTACTGCAGCATGAGGTATGACTGGTATCCACTGGGCATCCACCCTGAGGGAAAAGGGTGGGAAAGGGTGGGAAGAGGGTGGGGAAAAGGTGGGTTGGGGTTGTGATGGTGACATACGCACTATGAATGACGGGGTTTGGGTATGCAAGTGCAAGGGTATTTGTTGGCAAGATACATACAGTGTGAGAGTGAGAGTGTATGCAAAACACCATGAACAGAAACACACCCACGCACCCACACCCTCTCTCTGTTACACATCGCCTCCCCTAAACAGCCCCACACATACGAGGTGATGAGCACGATGGTGTCTGTGTGTGGTCGAAGCCATGATGGTGCTTCACACACTGCTATACCCTCTGGTGACTCCTGCACAAGGGGGCGTGATGCCTGATGTACAGTGGCAGTGGTCAACGCCCGGTCAACCATAATCACAGACGGGCCCTTGTTTTTTTTTGGGTGGGGGCATTAGGGGATGTGGGTGAGGGTGGGTGGGAATGGGGGGGGCATTGCCCATATGCGTGTGTGTGTGTGTCTGTATACATGCATGAGCACATAGTCAAGTTGTATACATGGCTGCACATACTTGCCACACATGCCTATCACCATTCCCTACACAAACCCATCATTCCATGCACATACCCATCACTCACACACCTGATATTGGCACACGAGTATACCTCTTCCATGCACCTGTCCTTCAGACACAGTCCCCCCACTAGGTGCTATTGCCTCAAGCACAACCCCCCCCCTCGGTGCTATTGCAACACCAGTGGGCCAGCTCTGGTAGTCATTGAGGGGTGGGGGGCATACAGAACATGCATTCACCTCACGACCTTTGTGTGTGTGATTGTGTGTGTGTGTTGGTGTGTGTTGGTGGGTGGGTGGGGGTGTGTTTGTGGGTATGTGTATAGGAATGCTGTTGTGTATAGAGATGCTTTGCACACATATCATTCTTGTGCTTGTAAGACACACAGAAACACAGCATCAACACACACAGCATCAACACGTACAGCATCAGCACTGTAGCATGTATTTACACTGTGCATCACACACCACCACAGCACACCATACACCACCAACACTCCCCTCCATACACACCTGTGAGTGTGTGATACTCATGCAGCATGCTACTATGACTACACACCACCAACACAGTGGGTGCGAATCTCATGTGTGCCCATGTGTCCCGTGTAGCAGTACATGTGGTCAGCAAGCCCCGGGCCTCCCACCGAGTGAGCAATGAAGCCAGTTGATCCCAAAACCACATGGGCATATCTAAGAGGTGCATTATACCAGTGGGTGGTGCTGAAGATGCTATTATGTCGTGTACCGTCATGTGCTGTATAAAGTACATACATTACTGCATGTATGCTACTGTATGCTACTGTATGCTACTGTATATACTGTGCTGTATACCCTATACACTAGCCATTCTAGTCTTTTCGAGCAGCAGCTTGTTGCAGTGCCTGCATCTGTGCCTTGGCCAATTCATGTGCCTGTTGCTCACGTTGTTTATCAAGCAAGCCATCTGCCTCCATGCGCTAGGTGTGTTGGGGGCGTTGGGGGTGTTGGGGTGAACAATGAGTGGGATTGTACATTGAGGTGACCAATGAGTGGGAGTGTGTCAGATGGCAGATGGATACATAGCAACTCTTGTACCTTTACGAGCGCGTCGGTGCTTGGCATGACGCCCAGTGTGATGCCTGATCCTAGCGTTGTCACTGCCACTGCATATGCTAACTGTGTATTAGTAAGTCATGATGGAATCATCATTATATTGCTGACCATATGCTCACCACCACACACCTTGAAGGGGAGTGTCTGCTTTGTTTTGTAGAAATGGCGAGCTGATGCAACAGATGCCAAGCCAATAGTGCACAAACCAATCTCAAAACTGCTAAACGTCATGTTGGAAACTGATTGATGTTTGGGAGCTAATTGATTTTATTATGTATCGACACATACAGAGTGTCGTGAGGGTTTGGGTCACCACGGTCAATAAAACGTGCACACACAAACAGCCGCAACTTGATAGCAAAACGTTTCCACATTGCTGTTTGGTGCGCACATAAACATCCGTACATTAGCAGAACCTATCGCTCTTTGTGCTTCACCCACAAACGTGCAGCCGATTTGAGTTGATGGCAGCCCCCTTTACCAGCAAACTGCTGCGACAGCAGGGTTCGACACGTGCATTGCAATCCTTGCCGATTATTGCAGCTTCCCCCGCATTTGTGGGAACTAAGACACTCCCCACAGCCCCACTGCGACCCCAGCCTCGGTACGCCTGGTTGCCACCATGCCTGTTGTGTGCACAAACACCCCACACATACACACCACACCCCTCAGATCGACACCACTGCAGCGAGGCATCCTCATGGTCACTGCTGCGGCCACTCTGGGACAAGATCAAGTGACTGGTGCTGGCCCTGGTGCAGGTGTGTGATGTCCATCTTATAGTACCTACCTAGTACCTACCTAGCACCTCCCATTATGGACATTATGGGCATATTATAATCACTCCACCATCCCTAATGCTACCTCCAGTACTACCTCATAAAAAAACTCACATCTCCATGTCACTCCTACACACCACAGTCAAGGGCAAGGTGCTCATCAGTGTGAGTGACAAGGCCGGCCTCACTGACCTGGCGGCTGGGCTGGTGCAGCAGGGGTATGAGTTGGTGTCAACTGGTGGGAGTGCTGCTGCTCTTGAAAAGGCTGGTATCCCTGTGACCAAGGTTGAACAGCTGACCAACTTTCCAGAAATGCTTGATGGTATGTGTGTGTATATACGTATATGCACCCGTATTTCCCATACATGCGCATTCCCGGAAACACATTCTCACACACACATTCCCATCCATACACACACTCCCATACACACGCACATGCACCCCCCCACACATACACCCCCCACATACACACCACCACCACACACACACCACCAAAGGTCGTGTCAAGACCCTCCACCCTGGTGTACACGGTGGCATCCTCGCCCGCCGCGATACCCCCGGCCACATGGACGCCATTGCCGAGCACAACATCCAACCCATCGACATTGTCATCGTCAACCTCTACCCCTTTCGAGCAACCGTCACTGCTGAACAGGCACCTTCATATGAAGTTGCCATTGAAAACATTGATATTGGGGGGCCAGCCATGATCCGTGCTGCTGCAAAGAATCATGCTGCAGTGACAGTGGTAGTGGACCCGGCAGATTATAGTGAGCTACTACAACAGCTGTCGGGGGGGCTAGAAGGAGAAGAGGGGCTGGCGTTTCGCAAGCGGTGTGCATGGAAGGCATTTCAGCATTGTGCTACATATGATAGCACTGTAGCTGAGTGGATGTGGACACAAGTTGGTATGTGGGTGTTTGGGTGGGTGGGTGGGTTTTTTTGTGTGGGACAATACACAAAATGGCACACAACACAATACATGTCCACATCATCACACAATACATACACATCATCACAAACCTCCTACACCATACACATCGTCACACAACCCCTACATTATGCACATCATCACACAACACAATACATATACCATACACATCATCACACATCCCCTCCATTATACACACATATATACACACACACACCACAGGTGAGGGTCCTGCACCTGAAAAGTGTGTACCAATGACATTGGAGCAAGGCCTGCGGTATGGTGAAAACCCCCATCAACCTGCAGCTTTCTACACCGACAAATCATTGGCTGAACACAACCAGGTGTGTGCTGGGTTGGGTGGCGTGTGTTGGGTGGTGTTTGGTGGGGAAGTATACACAGTATCATTGGCAATGGAGTGACGTGCAAGTGTAACAAGAGGTGAAGTGCAATGAAGCACATGTGTAATGCTAGGTCATAGCAATCCCCTCCACCTTCGCTCCCCTCAACAACCTTCACCCCTCTCTCCTTATCACACAGGGTGGTGTCGCCACCTCTATACAACACCACGGCAAGGAAATGAGCTACAACAACTACCTCGATGCCAACGCAGCCTACGCAGCCGTGTGCGATTTCGCCGGTCCCACCTGTGTTATTGTCAAGCACACCAACCCATGTGGAGTGGCATCGAGTGACGACCTGAAAAAGGCCTATAGGGAGGCTGTGGAGGCCGACCCCGTATCAGCCTTTGGTGGTATAGTAGCATTCAACCGGGAAATAGACGCTGACCTGGCACGGGAAATCCGGGAATTCCGATCACCCACGGATGGGGAGACACGTATGTTTTATGAAATTGTGATTGCGCCGTCGTATTCTCCAGAGGGGCTGGAGGTGCTCAAGGGGAAGAGTAAGACATTGAGGATTTTGGAGGCCAAGCCACGTGGGCCTTCTGGGGGGGAGCTGAGGCAAATTTTGGGTATGTGTGTGTAGTTTGTGTGGGTTTGTGGAAAGGGGTTTGTGTGCATATGAAAAGAGGTGTGTGTGTGTGGAAGGGGTGTGTGCATGTAGTTGTGTAGCTTCCAGGTTGTTCTTGTGTGTGTTGATCATGTCAGACTGTGTTGAAACACATCATCTTTCATGCACAAGTATGCACAAAAAGATAAAGAAAAGAAAACTGCAATTGCAGACAATCATGTACACATGTATTGCACAAAACACACCTTCACAAATACCCAACACCCAACACATCACCTCAACACACAAAACATCACCTCCCCTCTTCTTGTTCAGGTGGTTGGTTGTATCAGCAGGCAGATTCCCTGGTACCACAGGGCATTGAGTTTACCTGTGTGAGTGAAAAGCAACCCACTGCACAACAACTGGCAGACCTCAAGTTTGCATGGTTGTGTGTCAAGCATGTCAAGAGTAATGCCATTACCATTGCCAAGGTAAGTTTTTGGTTTGTGTGTTGGGCTACACTGTGTGCTATAGATTGTGGATACATTGTGTGTGCAGTTGTTGGTGTGCCATGTATGCACATGCACAAAAACACACACACACACATACTCTCCTGCAAAAATTAAATCCCAAAGGACCAGCGCATGTTGGGTATGGGCAGTGGGCAGCCCAACCGTGTCAAGAGTGTGGAGATTGCATTGGAAAAGGCCAAGGATGAGGTCAAGGGGGCATCATTGGCAAGTGATGCCTTCTTCCCCTTTAGCTGGAATGACAGTGTGGAAAAGGCATGCCAGGCGGGTGTGGCAGCCATTGTGCACCCTGGTGGCAGCATGCGTGACCAGGATGCGATCGACTGCTGCAACAAATATGGGGTGGTGTTGATGACCACAGGGGTGCGCCACTTTAAGCACTAGGACTGGAAGAAAAAAAGACGTCATTTTGTTTTGCGCGTAGTGATAGTTCTTGTAAAGAAATACTGCTGCACGTTGAGTTATTAAAAGAGGGCGGTGGTTTGTACAAGGGGTACTGTGCCATCGATCGTGTGCAAGCTTGTTCGCTGTTCGCGATGTGGAAACAGGTCGCAATCCCTTTATTACTACTGTATAGTCAGTTGACATGCGCGCAGCATGATATCAAACTGCAGCTCGACTTGATAAACGTGACCATTGATCATCGCGACCAAGTCAAACCCATATTTGGGCCCTTGAGTCACCTTCAAGCAACTGAAACACACGTACACTTGCCATTTTCACTCGTCCTGGATCAGACATTGGAGAAAGGTGCATCCAACATGGTCACATAATAAGCCATTGCACCACATTTTGCATCACTTTCACCCCCCCCCCACCCACAGATGCTACCCTTCACAATGTGTCACTGCCCATGCCAGTGGATTTGGACCGTCCCATGTTGCGCACTGTTGCAACACTGGCACCCACCGCCATGGTGCAGCAGTTCATCGCACAGCGTGGTGAGGCCAATCAGGGTCAGGTGAACGCCTCCCTGGCTGTCACAGGCACCCCTGCAGACCTCCCCACAGACTCACAAATTGTTGTAGAGGTGGTGGTTCATCAGCACGTCGTGTTGCCACTGACATTGTACTTTTCTGTGGGAGGGGGGGCGTCACAGGAAGACCAACTATTGCAGCAGCTCCAGGCAAGAGGATTTGAGGGGACCAGTCATGGCATGGTGCAGGATGCACTTGTCGTGTCTGTGGATGCACATATGACCATTCACAAGCTTCCAGGGGGGATTTTGGAGGTATGATGTGGGCACATCCAAAACACACACAAATTCCCGATGATCTTCTCCCACCCCAACACCAACCAATGAATCTCTCCTATCAAAACACAGGCAGACATCAGCAATGAGCTGCACCATTTGCGAGCATCCCACTTGCCCCGCAGTGTGTACGAAGCCCCCCCAGACATGTACGACATCCTCATGCAGCATGATGGGGGGCCTGCTGCACGCAAGGGGCACCCTGTAGGGGGCCAGCAAACGGGGCATGTGCAGGAAGAGACACAAGGGTCTCACACACAGCAGGAGGGGTCTCATACACAGCAGGAGGGGTCTCATACACAGCAGGAGGGGTCTCATACACAGCAGCAGGGGTCTCATACACAGCAGGAGGGGTCTCATACACAGCAGGGGCAGCCTGAGATGACCATGCATGAAGCCACTGTGAATACTACTGTGTCCTCGGACGCAAATCAGGGGTCCATTGCTGGTGCTACACATCACCAGGTCCCTGCTGCTGATGCAGGCACTGCAGCACATGATCCCCTCACTGTTTCACATCAAGTCAATAACACAGCACATGATGTTGCTCATGCAGCACAAACAGCAGGCCAAACAGTCGGGGAGTCTGACATTCCTGTAATAGATAACACTCTGGGGTCAGACACTGTGCAGTCGGAGACTGGTGTTACTGATGCTCCTTCTGACCCAGCTGTTGCCAATTCCACTGTCACAACAAATTCTACTGATGCTCCTGATACGGCAGTGAAACCTACTGATACAGCAGCGCACAACAGTGAGGGAATACAACCTACAGGAGTACAGGAGCCCCCTGCTGTCACTCACCAAGACAGTGAGCAGCATCATGGAGAACACCACACCACCAACATTCCACATGTGCATCATTCAACGGTATGCGATAATAGGCACAGTGAGGGATGGGGGCTCATCATCATTATAGCCTCATTGTGCATGTTTGAGCAAGCACTTTTGAATACACACATTGCACACCGTATCAACACCTACCCACAGCACGAGCATATCCACCATGCAGCAACTGGCACAGCAGCAGCACAGCCTGATTCTACCAATGAGCAGCCCTCACAGGAATCTGCTGTGCAGCTGCACCATGACCATGCTGCTGCTGACACCAATGCAGTCAATGCAGTCAATGCAGCAACAAATGAAACTACACTTGAATCTGTCAATGCGACCACAGCTGATGCTGGCAGCAGTGTGGAACATGCTGATACTGCTGTCAATACCACTGCTATGAGTGTCAGCACAGAGACCACAGAGCAGTCGAGCGATCAACCAACAGATCAACCACCTGCAGCAGAAGAGACACACGCGCAAAACACACAGACCAATGCAGAAACACATGTTGATGCAAGTAATGCTGTGGATGAACCACAAGAGCAGCAGGTATGCCCTGGTTGTGCATCATGTTGTGCACGTCGATCACACATCATCACCTTGTTCACCACCTTAATCAACCCATACACCTACACAGGATGCACAGCCCAAACAAGAATCGCAACCAGTTGGCGGGGTATCCAACCTGGGGCCCCTGCAGCCGGGGTCATACACACAAAAGGCCATGAGCCACGGCCTGCCAGTGGCATTGTCATTGCTGGTCATTTTTTCTGGTGTGGGCGTGTTGGTCATGCGCTATCGACGGTCACGGCATGTGGGTGCCATTCGATATGAAGAGTTTCGAGTACGGGACGATAGCGATTAGGGTGCCTATTTGTATGCTTGCTTACAATAATCTGTTTCATATTTGCATTTATATATGGTTGTGCATTACATTGGTGTAAACAGCAGCATGGTTGAGGTACTTAACAACGTTAAGAGTGCAGACGAGCCCATCAAAGCAGATGCGATGGGAGACGAACAGCACATCCCCGCTTTTGTCGACGCCAAGCACAACACAGAGGTATGTACGGAGTGTTTGCACGTACCGACCCCACATCATGACACTACATACAATAGACGGCGCAACACAACGAAGCCCAATCGTGAATCTGATCACCACAGATGGTGCGAAACAACAGCTCCTTATCCGGTGCATTGGAGGCTACCTATGTCAACATCGACAATGTCAAGTACATCGATGGCAGCCAGCGACGATTTGACTCCTCTAAAAAGGACATGTTGCAAAGGGAGGTGGCCAGCATCGCAACACTTGTGGAAGAGACATCTGACGAGCTCACTGGCATAGTGACGCAGTGGCAGTGCATGGTCGACCTGATCAGTGCCCGCCTCATGGCATGGAAGGTGGGTGGTGAACAATCATGCAGGGTTCCACATGGATCTGTCCTCTCTTCACATGTACATAGTTCTCACCACTCCACAGGCGAGCACAAACAGCCGCTTGCAGACCTTGTCCGAGCGCGTGCAAGATGTGGAGCACGAGGTGGACGCCTTTTCCAACGACCTCGACGCCGACGCCTCCACTTTGCATGCTATGCATGCTGCCCTGGCCGACCAACGCAGTGCATTTGCAGCACACATGCATGCCGCCAAGCAAGAGTTTGAGGCCACACGAGCCCTTGCCACCAGCATCAACAATGCCACCAGTGGACGCGTCAAGCTCAATATTGGTGGATGGCGCTGTGAAGTTGCCATGGATACCCTGTGTCGGTACAAGGGCTCGTTTTTTGCCCGGCTGCTCGAGGGGTCATTTACGCTTGCGCGTGATGAAGAGGGATATGTGTTTCTCGACAGGGATGGTGCCCCCTATGTGTATGTTATCAACTGGCTGCGTGACGGACCTTCCAGGGCTGTCCTTCCTGATGGAGATGCAGTCATGATGCAGCGCCTTGCTGTAGAGGTACGGAGGTGTGAGGAGATTGCTGTGACTTGCGTGTGACACATCGCTTTGCACATTTATTGCAACAGGCTGACTTCTTGGGGCTTGATGAGCTGGCGCTGCAGGTGATGACTTCGGTGCGTGCCAAGCAGCAGCCAGCTGCAGAGACTGTCATGAAAAAGACGGTGGCAGTCAAGCGCGGCAAGGGCAGCAGCAGTCCCTCTCGCTGGGCTCGCGGGCTTGCGCGTCATTGATGCATGATTACTTGCCCCAAATGTTTGTTCATCAACTTGAATCATCATCAGGAATTGTGTAATCTTTCAACTGTTCTGAATTGCATTGGCATTGCATTTGTAAGCACAGTTCGATCTGCAGCTTTGCATCAGCAATTGTGTTGTGTTGCCGTTGTGGTTGCAGCCAAGAATACCTATACATAACCGCATCATCGTGCTGCTGTATTCAACCCCGGCATCAACCTGCGTGGAAAACACCTTGCTGCCTTTGTGCTTCCCCATGGATGCATCGGCCCCCAGGAGGCCAACGCCAGGAGCATCAGGCAGACCCTGGCAATGCCAATGCCGCACACAGCACAAGCATATAGCAGTGGTATTGCACTAGTACATTTGATACTGCATCACCATGACCAGCTGGGTGTATGGCGCCGCCATCAACCTGGTACGTGAATGGGTGTGCGCTGATGAACGATGTGCAATACCCATATCAGCATACCTGTATATACCCATCATATACAGGTGGGCAGCATGATGATTAATCTTGGAACGGTATGTGTGTATAGTTTGTTGTATAGGCGGCGTTCACACCCATGGTCATCATCCCCCACGGTGTAAACAACCCCATGATTCAAACAACACTCGTCAAACCAACAACAGAACCTCATGAAGCTTGGTCACAACACACGCCTGCTGCTCCCTGTGCATGAACGCCCAGCAGTGCGGTGTGTTGCTGTGTAGTGTTGCTGTGTGTATGTGCGTAAAGATAATGCTGTCTACACGCTGACAATGTGTATTTTTTCTCAACAATGCCACACCACCCAACAACAATGCCATATGTACTCAACCTGACCCCCATTCACTATCCCCCACGCAGTCGTTTTCGGTCATGGCAGCTTGGTGTGTTGTTGTTTGGTATTGGTAATGTTGCCAACTTTGTGTCCTTTGGGTTTGCTGCCCAGTCACTTTTAGCGGCACTGGGATCCATACAATTTGTGTCCAATGTGGTGTTTGGGTGGCTTGTGCTGCATGAACAGGTAGCTGATGGTGGACTTGTGTATGTGGGTGGGTAGGTGGGTGTATGTGTGTTTGGGCAAATCATCACACATTCACACATCATCACACATTCACACATCATCACACATATCCACCACAACACACATGTACACCACACATCATCACACAAATGCACTACAGGTCACAAGGCAAATCCTCACAGCAACAGCCCTCATCATTGGTGGATGTGTCACGCTCATGGTCTACGGCAATCATGAGTCACCCATGCTGACAGTTCCCCAGCTGCTTGACTTGTACAACAAACCGGGATACATTGCCTACATAACACTCTTGTCAGGGTGTGCACTGGTGACATTTGCTGTGTATCAATATGGGAGAATTAAAGCAGAGTATGTGTGGGTGTTTTTTTTTGGAAAGGGGGGGAAATGGGTTGTTGATGGTTGGTGTGTGTGCTGTTGTGGGTGGGATGTGATCTTGTGCACGTGTGTATATGTGTATGTTTACACGTCCAGTATGCTTACATGCTTACCTCCAATATGTCCATGTACCATGTGTGTTTTATGTAGACACACATACACATGCACACACACATGCACATACACATACACGTACACATGTACACACACACACACACAGGCATCAGGGTCTTGCATTTTCACAATTGACTGGGAGGTGGGCAAGATTGCTCCCACTGTCATATGCGGCGTACTCTGGCATGCTTGGTATGGGTGTCACTCTTCTTCTTCTTCTTCTTCTTCTTCTTTGTACTGTGTGTTGTGTTGTCATTATTTGCACTGTGTGTTATTTTGTTTATATTTAGATTGTAAGTTATGTTGTGTTTTTTTTTTTTGGTACCACAAATATTCACACGTACCCACACCCACCCACCCACACCCACACCCACACCCACACAGGTACACAGAGTGTGTTGTTTGGCAAGTCCCTGTCCCTCATCATTCGTGCCTTTGTCAATGGGAATGGGCGGCTGCTGCACTGGTTTACATACATGGTACTGGTGTTGTTCGTGTCTGCTGCTGCCTTTTGGGTGACACGACTCAACAAGGTGAGGGGGTGGTATGTTGGTCAGTGTGTGAATGTGTTTTTGCATAGTTTGTGTATATGAATGTGTTTTTTCGTATGGTCTTTGTGTACCATTGAACAATGTATGTGTTTTGTGTATCACATAACACACACCAACAAAAACACAGGCACTTAGATTATTTCCGGGGCTGGTGATAGTCCCCACCATGCAAATTAGCTGGACATTGTTTTCCATATTATCCGGGATGATATATTTCCAGGAGTACAGGGCAATGACTGCACTGGGAGCAGTGATGAGCTGTGTGGGTGTCATTGTATGTGGGGGGGAGGGTGTGTTGTGTGTGTTGGGTTTTGGGGGGTGTTGGGGGGTATTATGGGGAAGGGGTTATTGTGGGGAGGGGAATGCATTGGTTTCTTGTTGTTGGAGGGATAGACACACACACACCCATCCACACACACACACACACACACACACACTCTCCCCCCCCCCCCCCACAGGTCATATTTGCTGGTGTATTGCTCCTCACTCGTGTACGTAAACCCAAACGCAAGCCCATGTTTGAGATGGAGGCACAGCTGGCTGAGGAATCTGCTAGTCTATTGGGGCTGACACCACCTGATCATCCATTATCACATGCGTCATCTGCTGATGTGAAAGTGTCACAGCGGGTATGTGTTGTTTGTTTGTGTGTGTGGGGGTATTGTTGTGCATGTGTGTGTTGATGTATGTGTATGCATATCTCATGGGTATGATGACTAATTGCCACACCAAGTATGCCCACATATAAATATGTATTATCAACATTTCCTGCTTGAGCATCTGTCTGTGTGTCTCTGTACATGTACATGAGTACAACATACCCATCATCCTCATCAACAAAATCCCCCCATCTCCTTGTCCTCATCATCAGGCGCCACTGTGGGGAAGGGCAGCCAGGGGTAGTGCCATGGTGAAATTGAGAGCCATGCTTGCATCAGCAACAGTCAGCTGTGGACAGCATGCCACACTGACGCCGTTGGCTGCATACCGCAGTGAGGAGGAAAAGGGTGATGATGAGTATAGTGAAGGTGTGTGTGTGTGTGTGTGTGTGTGAATGGGAATGGATGACAATGGGAAAGCACACAGTGGGGATGACAACGGTGGAACTTATGGTGCTGCACAATGTGATGATGTCACCAGCATCACCCTGGTGGTTGGGTGTACTCATGAGGATGCACGTACAACAACCCCACACCACCCCCATACACCATCCCACAGGTGGTGAAGCGCTGCTCAACTTGCGGGTGTCATCCAGTGGCAATCTGCTGTCTGGGAATGGTGTCCAATCTGCCAGTGAGCCAGGGACAGCAGCGGATGAGGCTCCATTGAGCCCCACTGTGGATGCACGACGTAGTGCGTGATGATGTGGGGTATGAACAGCACCATGCACCCCGGGGTTTTCACACATATGTGCATGATCATTATTATTGGAAGCAACCTCACTTGTTGTGAAAACTTGCGCACTGCCCACGTTGTTGGAATTATCGCTCGACTGCAATATTGCTAATCATACGCTGACAAGCATTCCCACAACATGCCTCACAACTTGTCGTGCTGAAGCGTGTAGATGGACTGGACACTGTCGCTGGGTGAAATCGTTGGGGTCCCAGCCCGTGTGCACGGTGTGTTTAATTCGGTTATTACGTGCATGCCGTGCCCATCGTCGTTTAGTTGCGCCAGCACATTTACGACGCAGCAGGATCATATCACAAGCAGCGCATCATCACATACCACAACATGCCAACACCCCAAAACAGTGCTGTTTCCAGTGGCGTTGGCAAGTGTCATCGTCGACGCCCGCAGTAGCCTTGCCTACCTCTTGTGGGCACTCTTGCTCTATGGCCCCATCCTCCTCGCATCTGTCCTCATCCACGAGCTTGCACATTGCCTTGCAGCACGCGTCACAGGCAGCCGTGTCCACAGCATCCTCCTGTGGCCCCTCGGTGGCCTGTCCTATGTCGGGCATTCCATCGGCCCCAAGGAGGATTTGTTTGTAGCACTGGCAGGGCCCCTGTCGCATGTGGTACAAGCTGCATTTTGGCTCCTCGTGCTGTTGCCCTTTTCATGGCAGCTCACTGGGAGTGTGCATTTGTCACATTTATTGCTCTACTTGCCGGCACCAGAAACTCACTTTTGGGTGGCGCTGTTTGCGGGTGCAGTCGAGGTACGAAGGGGTGGTAGGGTGCATGTGGGTGGTTGAGTGAGTGTGAGTACAGCTATGTATATTTATTGTAAGGTGTGCAGACTCTGTACTGTGCAGCTCTACACCCCCCGCATCCCCCCCCACCCACAGCTCAACATGTACTTGCTCCTGTTCAACTTGTTTCTCCCAGCATATCCATTAGATGGGGGTCGTATTCTCGTGGATGCATTGCTGCTGTTGGGTTTGCCGGAGCTACCCACTGCATTGGTGACGGTGGTGTTGGGTACATTGAGTGGGTTGGGATTGTGCATTTGGGCGTTTATCGCAACACGACTGATGGCTGCACTGGTATGTGTGTTGTGGAGTGTATTGCTGTGTGGATGGTATTGCTGTATGGGGTGTATTGCTATTTATATCATTTTGTGAGGTGTATTGCATGCTTGGTGGCATGGTGGCCCCATGGTCATGCAATACATGCAGCAGCAGCCACACTTGTCAGCACTACATGACACATATGCATCTATCTCAGGTTGGTGGGTGGGTATTGTTTGCCACAATGGATCTGTTGCGGTCGATCAAGGCCAACACCGTTGATGAACACCCGCTGTTTGTGTTTGATGTAGAGCCCCAGATGCCATTGTACTTTTACGAAGAGCTTGGATATGGCAGCAGCAACCGATAGAGATGCTATACATAGGGATACAGCAAAAAGCTTGGTGATTAGGAACAGTACCCTTCATGTTGATGACCACCATTGCTGAGGGTGTGATGATTGCTGTTGGGTTGTGTGCTCGCAGGGTACTATAGTCATGCTCTTTTCTCTGTCATGTACTCTTTTCTAGTACAAGGCTGTGTTTCTTGTACAAACAGAGGCATAGTGTACGATGCAGGCCCCCTCGCGCTACAGTAACCAAGACAGCGTATCGTTCTTTACAAGGCAGCATTTCCACAGCAAAAAAGGTGTCACACAACATCGGATGCATACATGATACACTGCTGCTCTGCATACGTGCATGCACAACACCACCGGGGGCAAAACACATTTGATGGAGTTTTTCCTTTTTTTTTCGTTTTCTCGTGGGAGCATGTTTTTTTCTCCATAGAGCTGCTGCATGTTGTGGTTTATTGTGTCAACATGTAGCCACCAACTAGTACCAGCACAAATACAACCTCCTCAATACGTCGTGCGTTGTGCAACGAGTGGTATGCTCACAAGCAACTTGCGAGCAACACTACCACGGTGTGGCCTATGCTGCTGCCACGAGCCTGCGTTTTCACAGGGGTTTTACCGCATTTACTTGGCTGCAGAGCGAGTCCCTCGCTTGCCTGGTGTCTGTGTTGTTTGGAATGGTACAGTGTTGTGGAGGTGACCTACAGACGTACTGCTTATTTTCACTATACATGTCCACACCTCCCATCACCCTACATCACACCACAACAGCTACACAATAGAAGACACCCCATAGAATACCTTGGCAGGGCTGCTCTTGACGGGTGTCTCGAGAGAGGCGTGCAGGTCGCGCTTGAGGGGCGTGGGACCCTCCTCTCGTGGTGGACTAAAGCGAGAAACACTCTTGCGTGTCCTGTATCATGATTGTGGATCAGGTGCTATTCCGGCACAAACGCGGTATGATCACACTCGCCAATTGATCATCGATCATTTACCGTGTCGAGCGTCGTACGTAGTGGCCATCTTCATTGACCTTGACTGTACCAGCAGCTGTGGAGGCCCCTGCATGTGCACGACTGCGACGTTTTGGCTTTTTGGGAGCTGAGGCAAAGTACAGGGCAACCACTGCAATTGCTGCCAAAGCCAACACGACAAGCGCGGGCACAACAAGTGGTGTGGCTAGAATCTCTGCAATGGTTTTTGCCATGATGATTATGTGAGGGGAGAAGAGGGTGCGGGGAAGGGCGTTGTTATGAAACGATTTGATTGAACAACGATGCTCATGCACGCACGGCAGTGCGTGGCTGTGTTGTGTTGCAGACAAGTTGGATATGCGTGTGAGAGTTGTTTTGTGTAGGAAATTTGCCGGTCAACGCTCGTTTTATTTTTGGGCGAGTGTTGTGTTGGGTGCGTTGGGAGTGGGTGAGGGGCTCCCAAAGTTTTCCTTGGCCAGGTTGATGATTGGTTGTGCACTCATGGGTGCAGTGAGGTTGCTGAGAGCATACCTGTTGGCAGTACCAAGGCTGGTGGGTGGCGGCAAGGGGTGGGTATACAGCAGTGTACGTTACAGCGGGCCCTGTGTGGTGCACTATGTCAATATGGGCACTGCTTCTGTGTCATCCTACTTGTGCGAGAAGAGTATGAGCACCCAGGAGCGAGCACTGTGTGTGTGTACTCTCACCCTTGAGGGTGGAGCAAGCTCGCCAATACTCGCCAACGCGGAGTTGTGTATGGCAAAAAGTTTTCATTGTGGAAAAAACACAAAACTTTCAAACTAAGCACACAGCTATAATACCTCACAAGGAGAAGCAATATGAGCAGCAACACCAACCCAAAATCGTACATGATGGATGGTTCATCTTGCGCAATATACATACTATCACGCACCAATTTGCAGTGCCACGGCTTGCAAGCATCATAGCCGTACTTTTCAAGCTATCCACCCCTTACTATCACACACCAGCTGACGTTCAAACTTGACAACAACCATAGAACACGATGGAAAACATATCGTACGTTTTGGTGATGCACGCAGCAAAAGCACATATTTTTGGTGACGTACATCTCAAACAAACTAGGGTGAGCATACGTATACGCCCACTCAACCAGCAAGAGCAAGACAAGGGATCTGCATGGCGTGTGGACAGCAACGTCGTGCTGCCTTGCAACCCTTCCACGGGTGAGCTTGCCAGGGATGCCTCTGCAACATACACACTGGACCATGTCTTTGACGATTCCTGGACAACTGATCGCATCTATGCAGCCACCACCGAAAAGATTGTACAGGGCGTCGTGCAGGGCATCAATGGCACCGTGTTTGCATATGGACAGGTGTGTGTTTTTCTGGGGGGACTGTACAGTGGCACTATGTATTCAGTGATGATATGTATACACCATTGCATACCACCTGGACCTGTACAGACGAGCAGTGGCAAGACGTTTACAATGCGCGGCACAGACAGCGTCCCCGGCATCATCCCACGTGCTGTGCACAACTCATTTGCCGCCATTGAGGCCATGCAGGATCGTGAATTCCTCATTCGCGTATCCTACATGGAGGTATGGTGCGTGTGTATGCTGTGTGTCTATGCTGTGTGTACACTAATCAACAACACCCATAATCTCCCCCACAGCTCTACAATGAAGACATTAACGATTTACTTGCACCAGAAAACAGCAAGCTCCCCGTACATGAAACACCAGAGGGCTCCCCCTTTGTAGCAGGGCTGCGTGAGGATATTGTTACCTGTGCTGATCAGGTGTTGTCGCTGCTTGATGAGGGGGAGCGTCGTCGTCACATTGGTGAGACAAAAATGAACAAGAATAGCAGCCGATCACACACCATCTTTCGCATGGTGTGTTGTTGGGGTATTGTTTCTATACAACCAGTATACGCACAACCCATATACACACAACCTATATCCACATGACCTATCATTCACACGACCTCCACCCACATTCCCTGCATGACACCATCCCTCCCCCATCCCCCTCTCATAGGTGGTCGAATCACGTGCCCGTGATCAGAGCATTGCAAGCACAGATACGGGTGCAGTTTGGGTCTCTGCCCTCACCCTTGTTGATCTTGCGGGCAGTGAACGTGCCAGCAAGACAGGTGCAGAGGGTGTGCGCATGAAGGAGGGGGCCAGCATAAACAAGTCGCTGCTGGTGTTGGGGAATGTGATTAACAAGCTCTCAGAGGGGGTGCATTTACAAGGTAGGTACATATATAAATATGTGTGGGTGGTGTTGTGTGGTGTATTGCCTAGAGTATGTATTGCTGTTGCAGGATGTGTACAGTGTTGGTCCTACTGTGTGTATTCTCTCCGCCATACTTCCACCCCCTCTCCACCCCCTCACCTCCCACCACTCTCATGCCATGTGCCACCCTTCCACACCCATCCCCATCACCCCTCACAACCTGCTTTCCTCAGGTGGTCACATCCCCTACCGAGACTCCAAACTCACCCGCATCCTCCAACCCTCCCTGGGTGGCAATGCCCGCACCGCCATCATCTGCAACATGACCCCCGCTGCTGTGCACGCTGAGGAGAGCCACAGCACGCTGCGCTTTGCATGTCGTGCCAAGTGTGTGGTGAATAATGCAGTGGTGAATGAGGTGCTGTCTGATGCAGCAGTGCTCAAGAGGCAAGCCAAGGAAATTGAGGAGCTGCGCAGTCGCCTGGCTGAACGAGGGTGAGTGGTGTTGCATGGGTGCGGTGTTCCATGTGGGTGGTGTTCCATGTGTGTGGTGTGGCGCAAAACTGTCCACAGCATAGCAGCTGGCCATACACTACCCACACACACACACGCTACACACACACACATACACCCCACACACACACTCACAAAGAGTGGGTCTGTCTGATGAGGTGGAGGCTGAGATCAGTCGATTACGTGCACAGCTGCTGGAGAAGGAGCGCCTGCATGAGCTGGTGGCATGTCAGCTGGAGGCTGAGAAGGTGGAACGTGAAAAGGCACAGCGCAAGGTGTGGGGTGGGTATATGTCGGGTGGGTACATGGAGGGTAGGTATATTTGGGGTGGGTACATGTGGGGTGTGCAATTGTTTGTACAAGTCAACACATGTGTGTTTATGTGCATTATTGTGCCTCTATATTGTGTGTGAATGGCATGCAGACATAGTGTACACATGTACACTCAACTAAAGGGCACACATACAAGCAATATACACGATCGGCATATACCATGATTGCTCATATACACCACCTAAAACACACCAGGTGGATGGGTTGACACGGTTGATGCTTGAAGGTGCACGAGGTGATGCTACCACAGCACACAATGATGACTTCAAGTCAAAACGTGATAGGAGACTGACATGGTGCCCTGGGAAACAACAAGGTGTGTTGCTTTATTTGGGTGTTGCATGTGGGCGTTCGATGTGGGCGTTACATATGGGTATTGTATATCCCACATGGTTTTTGGTTGATTGCACAACACAAGTGTACACCATATACCATTATCATGATGCATCAAACGTGCCCCCCCCCCCCGCCCCCGCACACACAAATACCCATCGCAGATCGAAAGCGTTCCCACATCCACCTGGATGACCTCCATGATGAAGCCCTCCTGGGTGGGCACTCCAACAACCCTACTATAGACACCACCACCATGTCCCCTGCAGCCAAACGCCATGGGTCACTTGGTGAGGTAGGGGCCACTGCAGCAGGAGGACCTGCACACAGCAACCAACACCAGCAGCAGCATGGTGCAGAGGAGATGCGAGTGCTGCAAGAGGAGGTGGTGCGATTGCAAGAGGCATTGGAAAAACAGGCTGTGCAGATGGGGTATGTGTGTGGAGGAGGGTGTGATACTGCCCTTGTGGTCCATGTTGTATCCCTGTCGTATCCCTGTCGTATCCTGTTGTATTATTGTAGCATCACGCAATAATTATCCTCAACATGCGCTTCCCCACCAGAAATATAAAGAAAACACATACACATGTGTGTCTGCTATAGTACTCCACCCCTTGTGCATCCCCCTGTGTGTGCATGACCACCATCATCCCCCCCACCCCACCCAGGTCCACCCAAGAAGCACTCGAAACAATCACCCAAGAACGTGACCGCCTGCTCCCCCAAGTGGAAGAAGTAAAATGGAGGGCCCGCCAACTCGAACGCGAACGAGACACCCATGCAACCACTGCCAAAGAGCTCGCCCAATCAGAAGCAGCCCTGCGTGCCCAGCTCGACACTATAACCAACGAAACCACCACCCAGCACAGCAGCCTCCAGCAGGAGCTCGAGGTGGTTCGTAGGGAAGCGGCCACAGCACGGGAGCAGCTGCAGGCGGCACAGCAGCGATTGGATGATGAGGTGCAGGAGCATGAGAGTGATAGGCAGGAGCTGGAGCGACTGGTGGGGAAACGGGATAAGCATAAACAGGTGTGGGGTGGGGTGGGGTGGGTGGGGGATGGGGTGTTGCTGCTGGTGGGAGGGTGTGTATGATTGTGTTGCTGGGTGCCTGTGTGCAACCTACTGTGTGTACATATGGTGTGGTTACATATGGCGTGTATACATATGGTGTATACATATATATATGATTGTATACATGCCCTCATAGGAGTTGGATGCACTGAGGGAACAGCTTGAAGCTAAGGATGCTGCCCTTGCACAACAACAAGCCACACATGAGGTACGTTGTTGATGTGTGTGTGTGTGTGTGTATGTGTGTTTGGATCATGGTGGTGGTAACCTTGTGTTGTGCACCCACCACAAAGGTGTTCATTCTTCACTCACTCACTCACTCACTGTGAACTATGTACCCACACTTATTGTGTTTTCTTCACTTCTCCCCCACCAAAAAAACCACCCCCCCCACCCTCAGGAATTACAAGAGCGTCTGGCATCAGCAGAAGCATCTTCTAGAGACCTTGTAGAGGCCAAAAATCGCCTCGAGGAACATGTGGCCGACCTGGAAAAACGTAAACGCGCACCATTGTATCAGAAGAAGCAGGAGGAGGAGCTTAGGGCTGCTGTGGACAAGGCACAGGATGCAGAGGCACGTGCTGCTGAAGCTGAGGCAAGGTTTAAAGATGCCAAGGTATAGTGGGTAGTGTAGTGCTGTAGGGAGTGTGGATAGGGTGTGGAGGGGGGAGTGGGGTTTGTGGGGGGTGTCTGTGTATGGCAGTGGGTTTTTGATACAATGCGGGGAGCTGTGACAATGGGGCAAGTAGCCCAGTGTCACAACAAGACCTGTATACATACATACCGACCACACATTGTCGGTTTCATTCCACACACCCACGCACCACCACCATATACCCAGGCAGAAAAAGATGCAGCAGACAAGCTTGCCGAAACCGCCCGCACCCAGCTCGAGCAAATCTCAACAGCCCTCCGTGACGAACTCGAGGAGCAGCAACAACTGCACACAGTTACCCTGGAGCGCCTCAAGGCTGAGCATGGCAAAGTGGAGGTGGCACTCCATGAAGAGGCTGCCTTGTTGAGGGAACAGCTACAGCAGGCCACGTGTGCAGCAGAGGAGGCACGGGGGCAGGTGGCAGAGTTGCAGGTGGAACTGGGCAGCGTGAAGGAGGCACATGAGGCGCTCCAGGGTCAGGCTGGGGAGACTGAGGGGCAGCTGAGTACGTGGAGAGGGGGCATTGGAGTGCTTGCTTGCGGGGATGGGGGTGGGTTGGGGGTGGGTTTGTAGTGGGTTGCATGTGTGTGTTGTATTTGTGTTGTGTGCATGGAATGTGTGTTGCATCAGCCGACACATGACGCACATGACACACACTCAAACACGTATCATCAAACCCCAACCATCCACCCGCACCAACCGCACACATAAACAAACAGGTGAGCTGCAAGCATGTGTGGATGCAGCAGCAGAACGTATAGCAGCACTGGAAGAGGAACTCACTAAAACCCAAGCAGAGCATGAAGCAGCCATGGTTGCTAAAGAACAAGAGCATGCAGGTGGTGTAATGGCTGCTAAAGAACAACACACACATGCACACACACACACATACACACACACATGCACACACACATGCAGGGGTGGTCAAGGGGCTTGGGGAACAGTTGGAGGCAGCTCGACTTGAGGCAGAGGCAACACTGCATGTAGGTGATGTGGGTACATGTGTGTAGGTGATGATGGGTACATGTGCGGTGATGTGGGTACATGGGTGGTGATGTGGGTGTGTCTAGAGGAGTGTCGCAGTGCTCTTTTACTGTGCACACGCTTGGTGTATGGCAACCTGATTCTGTATCACACACAACAAATACCATCTCTTCCCCCATCTCCCACCACATACGCCTCTCCCACCACATACCTCCCACCTCATACACCCTATAGTTGGTCAAAGCAGAAGCACAAAAAGCAACCAGTGCCCTAGAAGCAACCCTTGCTGAAACCAAAGCCACCCTGGAGCAGACCACCACCGACGCATTAGCAGCACAAGCAACCTTGGACACCGAGCGCACCACCCTCACTACCCGCGTGGCTGAGCTGCAGGCACGTGTGGACGCTGCTGCAGCAGCTCTTCATGCTGCCGACGAGCTCCGGGAACTGAAGAAAAAGCACAAGCAGGACATGGCAGCGCTCACTGCACAGCTCAAGAGTACCACTGCGGCCAGCAAGGGTGGTGAACGTGAAGGAGAACGGCTGAAAAAGGAAACAGACAAGCTTCAAAATAAAATAAAATCGCTGGAAGAGGCACTCAAGAGTGCCAAGGTCGAAAAAACGAATGCTCTGCTTGAAAAGGCAAATGTGGAGCGAGAGCTCAAGGGGTTGAAAGATAAAGCGGAACGTCTAACGAAGAATCTCGAACGGTCAGATTCTGTGCAGGAAAAGCGGCGGGAAAGCATGGCGGTGGGCTTGAACAAGGCCAAGAGTGCGCTGAGTGAGACGGAGCAGGCGCTTGCTGCTGCCAAGTTGAGTTTGGAACAAACCCAATTTGCACTCACCGCCAAGAGTGGTATGTATGTTTTTTGGGGGTGGGGGTGGGGGGTCACTTGGGTGGTATTTCACCTGTATGGCCACAGTATGTAGGGTTGATCATGCATGTCATTATATATATATATATATTATGTCGCACACATGATTATCATCATCATGTTGTGTATGTATGTCCCCCTCCATACCTGATATATGAACCGCCATCACAATCACAACAATCACAACCACCACCATCACAACAACAGGGGAGTGTCAAGGGTTGGAGGCAGACCTTGACGCTGAGCGTGCTGCGCATGAGGAGCTCCGTGCACAGCATGAGGAGCAGACGGCACTGCTGCAGGAACGTGAGGGGGCACTGGAGGAGTTGGAGTCACAACATACTGCACTGCGGTAGGTGACATAGATGGAAAGGATATGATGGAACGTGGCGGTGGTACAATGCATGTGTGTGGTGCAATGCATGTGTGGGGTGCAATACGTGTGTGTGGTTCAATACAGAAAAACACCAGGGGATATGCATCTGTGCATACACAATAGCAACAACAACAACAACAACAATGATAACTACTCAAAACCCCCAACCCACACCCAGGCAACAGTATGAGGATGCAACACAGCGCATTGATGACCTCACACAGCGCTCAGAGTCCCTCCAACACCAACTCGATGCCCTCAATACCGAGCACACCACCCTCCAATCAACCAACACTACCCTGGAGCAGCAACTCGTACAACAACAGCAACACCTACAAGAAACAGCTGAGGAGCTCGAGGTGGTTCGTGGACGCCTACCTGAGATTGAGGAACTACAGAAACAACTCACCGCTGCCCATGAAGAGCTTTCTGATGTGCAATTTGCAAATGCAGAAGCAACTGCAGTGGCACAGGCACAGCGCGATGCCCTTGAAAAGCAACTGCAAGAGAATGCAACACAAAAGGGCGCATTGGAGGAGACGGTCAATGGGTTGAAGGAAGCGTTGACCGTGTTGCAAGGGGAGCATGCAGCGGTCAATGCCGAGGTGGAACAGCTGAGGAGGCAGGTGGAGGAGGGGAGTGGGGCGGTACGTGTGCTGCAGGATGAATTTGCCAAGGGCAAGGCGTATGTGCTTGAATTGGAAGGTGTGTGGGGGGAAGTGGGTGTGGGGGGATATGGGTGTGGGGGGATATGGGTGTGGGGGGATGTGGGTGTGGGGGGATGTGGGTGTGTGGATGCATGACACAGAAGAGACGACATGTAACATACACAGACAACATGTACCATACACAACAGGGCAATTGGCTGAGATGGATGCAGATCACACAGTAGCCAAAACTACCCTGGAGCAAACCACAGCAGCACTGCACAATGCACAACAAGAAACAACCACGTTGCAACACCATGTGGAGGACTTGCGGTACGTGTTTGTCGTGCTTCGTTGTTGTGAGATGTTGTATGTTGGCTGACCCACACACCCACATGTACTCGACCACCACCACCACCCGCATACCCACGCACAGCGCACAATTGGCAGCTGCCACCACTGCACAACAAGATCTCGCAGCAGCACTCACCACCGCCACTACTGCTGCGCAAGACACAGCATCACAACTCGACGCCCTCCGTGTGCAACACCAAGAAGCAGAAAAAGGGTGGGAGTCGGAAATGCAAGGGGCTGTTGAGCGTGCAACCCAATGGAAAGAGTTTGCCGACACGTTGACCGGTCAACGGGATGCTGCGTTGACTCGTGTGGGGGAGCTGGAGGGTGCATTGGGGGTGCTTGAGGCACGTGTGGTGGATTTGCAGCAGCAGCTGGCTGTGCAGGAGGGGGTCATGGAGCAATTACATGTGGCACAAGGACGTGTGAATGAGGTGTGCATGAGGGAAGTGGTTGGAGGTGGTGGTACATGTGATGATACATCATGTGGGGCATCTGCCACCCCCACTTTGCTTTGCCATGTGATGGACTTTTTTTCTTGTTTTGTGGCACGTACTGCATACACTCACTCACTCACTCCCCCCCCCAAATACACACAGTTGGAAACCCTCCTTGCCGACCGTGCCACTGCCCAACACACCCTCGAAACCCAGCTCGCAGATGCCCTCCAACAGGCACATGACGCATCCTCCCGAGCAGCTGCCTCTGATCGTGCCGCTGTAGAATACCAAGCACAAGTCAATGCTGCCCAGTCACAAATCAAGGCAATGGAAAGCCGACTAGAGGCATCTGCCAATGAAGCTGCCTGTATGGAGCAGCAGCTGCATGCAGAGATGGAGGTGTTAAGGGGGAATGCGGATGATGTGGCGACACAACGACATGCTGCGGCACAGGAAGCCAGGAGGGTGGCAGAGGTATGCAGGGGCCCCTGTGTGACTGGGTGGGTGGGAGGGGCTGTGTGATTGGGTGGGAGGGGAAAGTGATTTTGTGTCCATGTGAGAAGCGTATATACTAGTAGTATACATACACACACACACATTCTCTTTCTCTCACTCACAGGAGCACGCACAAGCTTTGCTCCACGCAGCACATCAACAACGTGATGCAGCAGAACAAGCCCTTGCCCACATCACTGCACAGCTACAACAGGAGCAGCAGGCACACCAGCAGCTGCAGCAGCGCATGGTGGGCATGCAGCAAGAGGTGGCGGATGCATGTGCTGCAGCAGAGACACATAGGAAGAATCTAGCACAAGCATTGGCTGAGTTGAGGGGCAAGGCTCTGCAACTGGAACAGCTGCAACAGGTGGCTGGGTGGTTGGTTTGGGGGTTGGGGTGAAGGATGTGTTTGGTGGGATATTGGGATAAAGAATGTTGGGTGGGAGCAATGGGGATGTGTGTATCCTGTGCTTTTTGTGAAGAATGTGCTTGTCAATGTTCTATGTCCACCATATTGTATGTCACCCACAGGATACCAACACCCGCTCCACAACACAAGAGCAAACAGCAGCCCTGCACGCCGAACTGCGCAAAAGCAAACGACGGGAGGAAAAGCTCAACGCACTCGTCTTTCGTATGCGACAGGACGTGCAGGGCCTCACAAACGATCCCACTGCGTTTGACAAGCTTTTCAACGTTCGTGAGCTTGAATACGAACTGGATTTCGCTGCCAACAAGGCTGCACGGGAACAGGCTGCATTGCAGCAGCAAATTTCGGTCCTGCAGCAGCGCCTGGCGAGTGCAGAGGGCAAAGGGGCAGGGGGTGTTGTTGCGCCACTGGGTGCACGGGACGAAAACGTGCAGCAGGGACGCCTTGTGTAGGAGGGGGTGCACTGGTTGCAGTGGGTGCCACCCTCTGAGCTGTTGGCGATGTAAAATAACAAATGATGTTTTGCTTACATGCATGATGTTTTGCATCGTTTTTGCAACAGCACAAAGGACACAATATGTGGACGACATCGTCCAATGTGTTGTCTGGTTTTGGGAAACATGGCAACAACTCTGTATTTACACAGCGTTGGCACGTCATGTTGGGTGCTGTGGGTCTGTATGCATACATGCATACAGCATACATCCATGACCACATGAATGCAAAAGAATTAAGTCAATGTTCAGAAAAGGGTTGACCAAAAACGGAAAATAATATACATTATCACAATATACACACTCTTTATCAATGCATCAACATGGCAGCAGCCGCACCATGGCAACTGGTGCCTGGATGTGTATAGCATGTGGTGTACGCCAGACACTACTCATCATCACCATCATCTCCACCCTGCTGCTGCTTCTTGGTGCTTTTCCGACCAACACCCTTCTTCGCACCCACTCTTTTCTTAGCACCCACACTCTTCTTCACATTGCTACTGGGTTTACGAGTGGCAGACACCTGTTTGGCCTTGCTGCTCCTGGATGTTGCCTGTTCCTCCTCTTGCTCCTCCCCTTGTTCCTCCTCATCATCCTGCTCCCTCTCACCACGTTGACCACCACCTCGTTGACCACCACGTGTTTCATCATCATGCAGCCCAGATTCATCAGCAGCATTGACCAAATCTTCCAACGGCCATTGCCATGCAACATCTTTGACCATGAAATCACGGTCAACCTCTCGCATGCCAAACAAATTGCGCAAGTGTGCTATCCACACGCAGCTGCGATTGGCACCCATGCGCTCTGTGTGACCTGTGAGCAGGAGGGGGGTATGGTTGCTGTTGGGAGGGTTGGTGGGTTGGAGTGGTCAACAGTGTAGACAAACTCTCTGTCTCTCTGTCACACACACACACACTCCTCCCTCTCGACATCCCCCCACTCCCTCACCTTGTAGTTCGGGTTGTATAACCCCACCGTGCACAAACACATGGCTCACATAATCCGCATGCCCAAATATCTTTGGTTGCCCTATGATCTTGTCACTGCGTAGTGTGTATTTGGTAAGGGGAAGGAGTGTTTCCTGTTGCCATACATGCAGTTCAGTGGTGCTATCGTCTTGTGGGGTGTCGGGGGTGGGGGTGGCGGGGAGGCATGATTCACAGTAGGTGCCATACGAATCAACCAACACCTGTGTAGGGTGGATGGGGTTTGCAACGCGTGGAGGGCGTGGAGGGGTGGAGGGGTAGAGCGCGTGTGTGGAGGGGTGTGGAGGGGTAGAGGGTGGAGGTGGGGTGGAGCGTGTAAGTAGGTCAAGGTGTGCGAGTGAACGTGGGGGTAGGGAAACAAAACACATACATCATACACTACCACACACACAAGCAACATGCTGCCACATGCACACAACACAACACAACACACACACACACCATACCTGATGAATTCCCCGCAAGCAGCCCTTGTTAATCAGCGTCACTATATTCACAGGTTCAGGGGTGACCAACAACTCATCCACATCACTCAAAAACGCATAGGCATTGCGCTGCCAAAGTGAGAGTAGGGCGTGAGTGTATACAATAACTTGGTCATAGTGGTGCACAGTGTCTATGCGGGGGAAGACATCCCAGAGTACCTGTGGTGTGTTTTTTGTTTGTATGTTGTGCTGTATATGTTGTGTTGTGGTATTGTGTGTTGTGTAGGGTTCAACTCTATGTAATATTGTCGTAGTATAGTGTGTTGTGTTGTGCTTTGTTAGTACGGGGAGGTGTATGTGTAGCGATGCATACATGCACACACACACACACACACACACACCTACACACAGCACATATACACACACACACCACACACCGGCAAGAGGAAATCATAACGCATGTATGGCTCCAGTGTGACATCATCCATGTACTTTACAAAGTCAGTAGTCACATATACATAGGATGCACGCACACCCATGAGCCTATGCCAGTCAACATGCATGCGAACCATGCGGGCAGCAGTGCCCTTGTCCAAACTGTGTTTATGTGTTTGTTTGTTTGTGTGTGTGTGTGTATGTGTGTGTTGTGTAGTATGGATGGGTGGTATGCTTTTGAATACACATGTTGTGCTGCTGATATATTTCCATGTACACATATGCATGAAGTATGTACGTACAACACGCATGACATACATACGCATGACATCAGCACACCACACACCACCCCACACCACACACCATCCCCACTCCATACCACACCCACACCAACCTGTGAAATTGTCCAATGACACTATACACCTGCACTTGCCTCCCACGTCGCACCCTGCTCTTCTTGGCTGTTTCAATGAGGTTGTTGAGGCTGAAGGTGCGCCGAAACCTTCCTACCATGAGAGTTGCCTCTGCCCATGTTGCTGGTAGGTAGAGGGACAGGTGGGCTGGTCGTTTACCCTCATGCGCTCGTGTGACGGTGACCTGCGGGGGGGGGGAGGGAGGGGGGAGGATGAAAGTATGTGCAAGGGGGATGTGGAGGGGAGCGTAGATGTGTAGGTGTGTGTGGGTGTACCATTTTCTTAGAGAGTAGCTTCTTGACAATCCAAAAAACTCTCTCTCTTACAGACACAAAAGCACGACCACACCCCTTCCCACACGCCCCCCCCCTACCCTCCACACGCACACACAACTACGTACATCAAGTTCATTCCCCCATGGGTCCCTCACAAACACACGAGGCATGTAGTGGTTGAATAGTGATGGCTGCTCATGTTTGATGTCATTCCACAAGTGTGCTGTTGCTGCATCCATAAACACCACAAATCCACTGATGTTGAGCCCTGAGGGTGTTTGTGGGGTGGATGCAATGTGCCAGGTCTATTAAGATGTGGCGGGATAGTGCGTTTTGTGTGGGGGGGGGTTGTGTGTGCATAGAGGAAAAATAAGGGGAGACCAGTAGAAAGCAGACACCAATGCAACCAAACACACACATGATGGTCTTGCAATGCAGCCATCACGCAATATGTACACATGGCATCTCTGTATACCTTGGTATTCGTTGTCGACAACATGAGGCACACCACGCAAGAAGAAGTGGAAGGTTCCGGCATACGCCTTTTTACGCATCTTGATGGGTATCGACACACTGCGTGTACAACGGGGACATGCATGACAGATGGTCATCAGGTGATGTGCATTGTCAAACACCCATACTTGGTGTCTGCAGTGACGCTCACAAAGCCTGATAGTGGATAGTGAAAGATGCCGAGTTGTCGCTGATCAATCAGCTGTAAATCTCCAGGAATTTCGAATTGAAATGGAACAGGCTGCTGCATCTGTTGTGCTTGTACAGCACATGGGCTAGCACGTGGGCCAGCAAGGAGCAGGGCAGCAAGGAACTGCAAACAGCACAGACACATGTGCATCTGACCCAAACGGTCAGTTGATGCGACAGTGTCTGAGTTCTATGACATGGATATGACTATGGTGCTAGGGTATTACCATGTGTTTCCTGGTGGTTGTTTCTGTGTAACTCGAGAGCGTAACGATTGAACACGCTCACCAATCACGCGAGTTCTGTTGTGGACATGCACCCGTTGTATGCTATGTTCGAATGGAAATAAGGTTGATTCGTTTTCCTCGTTGTCCATTTCGCAAGTTTCCCAGGTCAAACATAGCGCTTTTCTAGACCCCCAAAAAACAGCAAAAACGCAAGCACCCTTGCACAATACACTCTCAAAACCACACCAGCCCTGACGACCATGCAGCAGTCACTCCACACCACCAGCACCTCAGCGCTGCAGCAGGTACGTTCGCACATTGGATTGACTGGGCGCCGCAGGGGTGTGAAATTGTTGTGTGCGCTTTGCTAGACCAGCAAGCATTAGCCAGATGTATTGCAATGTATTTTCATAGCCCGACACAACAATCACGCTGCCAAGCAATGCCCAAGCACGTCGGTGCAATCATGGACACATCGAGAAACACGCCCTGTTGCATCCACAGGCTCGCTCTAGCCGCCGCCATGCACGCAACCAGCGAATGGTACGTTTTGCTGTCCCCACTGTCACCAAGTGTAGAAGCTTTACACTATAGCAGCAACAATTCACACCCTGAGATGCTCCACATCCACAGGTGACACGTGCTGAAGCCAAGGAGATTATCTTTGATCAGCTGTCCCGCAAGAAGCTCCAGGATGGCATCAACAAGGTGGCCGATGCAGTGGGTGTGACTCTGGGTCCTCGTGGTCGCAACGTGGTTTTGGAACAGAGCTACGGTGTGCCCCAGGTAGGATGACGATGGTGACATGGTGTACCTGCATACCTACATGACCTATAGTACACACGTTGTATACATTTGTGTATAATGACATATTTCATGTACCCTACTACCACCACTACCACCGTAGGTGATCAATGATGGTGTGTCCATTGCACGTGCTATTGAATTGGAGGATCCCGTTGAAAATGCAGGAGCCCAGCTCATCAAGGAGGTTGCCGGCCGCACCAACGACAGTGCTGGTGATGGCACCACCACTGCGAGCGTGCTCGCACGTGAGCTCATCCGCTTTGGGTTGCAAAACGTGACTGCTGGTGCAAACCCCATCAACATCAAGCGTGGCATTGACAAGACATGCGAGTTTTTGGTGGGTCGTCTGCGTGAAAATGCTCGCCCTGTCAAGGGCTCTGCTGACATCAAGGTGGTTGTGGAGTTGATTGTGTCGAGCACAAGTGTGTGTTTTTGCCTGATGTTGCTCCATTCCACATCCATCATCCATCCTCCTCCATCATCCCACATTCCTCCCACATTCCTCCCACCATCACCCAACACACAGAACGTTGCAGCAATCTCTGCCGGCAACGACGACGCCATCGGCCAGCTCATCGCAGATGCCCTCGACAAGGTCGGAGCAGATGGCGTGCTCTCCATTGAAACAAGCAACGGCCTGGAAACCACCGTGGAGGTGCAAGAAGGCATGGAAATTGATCGTGGCTACATCAGCCCCCAATTCGTCACCAACATGGAGCGTCTGTTGGTCGAATTCGAAAACTGCCGCGTGCTCGTGACCGACCAAAAGATTGAGCGTGTGCAGGAGCTCATCCCCTTGCTGGAACAAGTCATGCGAGTCAACCAACCCCTGCTTATCATCGCAGAAGATGTGGCTGGTGAGGCACTGGCAACATTGGTGGTCAACAAGCTGCGTGGTATAGTCAACGTTGCTGCAATTAAGGCACCTGGGTTTGGGGAGCGTCGCAAGGCGTTGTTGCAGGATATTGCGATTGTGACTGGGGCGGAGTTTATTGCCAAGGATTTGGGGATGAGTGTGGAGGCTGCGACTGTGGAACAGCTGGGTGTGGCACGCAAGGTGCGTTGTGTTGTTGTGTGGGGGTGGAACAGGAGATTGTGCTACAACAGATTGTGTGTTGGGTGTGCAACAAGCGAGATCTGTGTAAAAATGCATGCATGTGTGGTGAATGCTGTATGTGGTGAGAATTGGCAGTACATCAACATGGGACCACGTGCCACCCTCCCAATCATACACCACCCACCACCCACCACCCACCTCCACAACCACATAGGCCACGATCACCAACAACTCCACCACCCTCATCGCCGACGCCGCCAACAAGGAAGAAATCGAAATGCGTGTGGCACAAATCAAAAAAGAACTCGCAGAAACAGACAGCGTATATGACACTGAGAAGCTTTCTGAGCGCATTGCCAAGCTGGCAGGCGGTGTGGCAGTGATAAAAGTTGGTGCTGCCACAGAAACAGAACTGGAAGACCGCAAGTTGCGTATCGAGGATGCGAAAAACGCAACCTTTGCTGCTGTGGAGGAGGGCATCGTGCCTGGTGGTGGTGCGGCCATGTTGCACCTGAGTGAGATGGTTCCGGAGTTTGCAGCCACCCTGACAGACCCTGAGGAGGCGATGGGTGCTGCTATTGTGCAAAAGGCGCTGTTGGCTCCTGCTCGATTGATTGCGAGCAATGCCGGTGTGGAGGGGGATGTGATTATTGAAAAGTTGTTGGGGCAGTCATTTGAGGTCGGGTACAATGCAATGGCAGACCGTGTGGAGAACTTGATCGAGTCGGTATGTGTGTGTGTGGGTGGGTGGGGGTTGGGATGTGGGGGGGGTTGTGAATGGTTTTGTTGGTATGGTGGGGTTAATTGGTTGGTGTTTGTGGTATGTGCATGTGATGACTACCATGGCACCCTTCCCACCCTCTGTTGTCCACATGAACATCAGCATCACATAAATCATCACCCATCATCATCCACATCACCACCCACATCATCACCACCATCATCATCCACACCACCAAGACCACCACCACCACAACAACAACAACAACAACAACAACACACTTGTAAAACAGGGTGTGTTGGACCCCGCGAAGGTGACTCGCAGTGGCTTGCAGAATGCCTGCTCCATTGCAGGCATCATGCTCACAACCCAGGCTGTGATGGTGGAGGCACCCAAGGACAAGGGCACAGGCAAGGCTGGGCGAGCGGGTGCACAAAACATGGGCTTTTCGCCAAGTGGGATGCCTGCTGGATTGAGCATCTAAGTGCACAGTATACGTGCATAGTTGTTTTGTTGTGGACGATGTGTATGGTGGTGGATATGGTAACGTTGCAGGATTTGCGAAAAAAACGTGTGAAAAACATATGGAAACGTGCGAAAAACATCGAATGTGTGAAAACACACAGTGGAGTGTTTTTCCTGCATTGAAAAACACACACACACACATTGGATGTGCACAAAATCATCACGCACACATGAATGCACTCGAATACACTCCACAACAATAAGCACTCCACACATCAACAATAATAAAGTCACTCACAATGCAATAATCACTCATCGATGGATTCCCCAGCAAGGGTTTGCAAGTTGCCTGCTGACAAAATTCGAAACACTCTGCCATCTCCGCCATGCGTTCTACGATCCCTCAACGCGGGACGTTCCCCTGCTGGTGGAGTGCCACGCAGCTCCCCAGCCATCGTCGCAGTGGCGGGCGAGGGGCTCAAGCTCACGTCGGAGGAGCCCCCAGCCGAGGGGCCCCTTGAAGACAGAGAGGGGACCAGGGGGTAGTGGGCACTGCCAGCCCCAGCAGCAGACCCCATCATACCCATGCGGGCATAGGGACTGCTGCCCATGCGCACAGGGAGTGGCGGTGGGGGGACGTATGGCGGCCGAGGTGGAACCCCCGCAGGGGCCCCTGTGGGGGCCCCTGCCGGGCCCTCTTGCAGCGACCTCAAACTTGACGAACTACCAAACATCCCCGCAGCACGCGGCATGCCCCATTCCCCACCAAAAGAGCCCCCCCCCACACCAGAGGGGCCCTCCATCCACCTGCCGCCGTGTTGTGAGGTGTCGGGGGTGGGTTGCTCTGGGTGTTGGTGGGCGTCCCACTGCAGCACCTCTCCTCTGGCTACTTGGGATGCGAGGGAGGAGGCTAGCTCAGGGGGCATGATGTGGGGGTACCGCCTGTGTGGGGTTGATGGGTATGTGCGCGGGTGGTGGGTATGTGCGCGGGTGGTCGGTATGTGTGGGGGGGAGGGGTTAACTATGTTGGGTGCAGGATGAAGCTACGATTACCGAGTGTATATGCTACCAAGTATATGTGTATGCTACCATGTATATGTATACGCATATGCATACCAGCACAACACCCCCATAATTCACCTACATCATACACCCTCATACCACAGCCACCCCCATCACACATACCGTTGTATACTACCAATTCGAAACACAACCTCATCTGCAATCTGCTGTTGCGGCTGATCAATAGCCATACCCAATGTTCCCTCCCCATACTGTGCTTCCATGTCTGACATAGGAGCATGCTGGGCTGGGTGCCCTGCTGTCAGGTCGACTACTACTGAGGGGTCCACACCTGGATGCACCTGCCCTGGGAGGGTTGCTCGATGTCCTGCTGGGAGGTTTGTTAGGTCCTCTACAGCAGTGGTGTCCTCCTCCTCAGGGTGGGTTGGTCTGAGGCGTAATCGACATATGGGGCATGTGTTTTGCTGTTCCACCCACCTGTGGGTTTTTGTGTGGAGGGTTGTGTGGAGGGTGTGTTTGTTTGTTTGTGTGGAGGGTGTGTTTGTGTATGTGGAGGGTGTGTACACGTGTATCAGGGAGGATATCTTGTGGTGCTACATGTATACAACAACACACCACAGGCGTACGTCATGATACAGTCTTCACAAAATATATGCCCACATGGTAGCATGAGGGGGATACGCTGCTTCTTACGAAAACTGAGACTCAACATGGACAGCCTGGGTGTGTTTTGTGTGTGTGTGTTGTGTTTTGTTTGTGTGTGTGTTGTGTGGGGCAAGGTAACATGAAAAAAAAAACATGGAAAAAAGCACAGGGTTAGCATAAAATGAACAAACACATGGCACGATACACATAGACAATACATATATATAGAGAGAGGGACATACGTGGATCCTGTGCGCCGCAACGACCGCTGCTGTGATTGTGATTGGGCACGTGCAAGTGTCCCAGCAGTGTCCCTACCCATCATCGCCATAGCAGCAGTGTTGTTGTTATGTACGCTATTATGTACGCTATTATGTACGCTATTGTTATTATGTACACTATTATTATCATTATCAATTCCAGTGTCTGATAATAAAGGTGCCCTCAGGTCATTGGGCATCAGCAATGCCTTCACACTGTGCATGCTGCCCACATGATGCATGCTTCCTATGTGCTGTAAACTTGCAACACGTTGTAGACTCGCAACACGCTGCATGCTGGCAACACGTTGCATGCTTGCTGCTCGCTGCATGGTGGAAGGTGTGGGGAAGCTGGTGCCGGGTGGGCTGGGTGGCACGAGGCTTTGGTAGCTACCATTGCTGCCCCTGTTTGTGTTTTTTTTATAAGTGTGTGTTTTTGTATAGAAAAATATGTGTGTGTGTGTGTATGGATGTATGTGGATGTGTGGATGTCTTTTTATGGATGTGTGTGTGTATGGATGTGTATGTGTGTATGTCAATGAGTGTATACAAAACACATGGTAGCATAATGAAGTGTACAGTGTATAATGAGGTGTACAATGTATGTCTCTATACAACAAAAACACCCAAACACCCACCCACCCACCCACACCACACACACACACACACACACACACACAACACACCACAAACAACACACAACACATCAAAAACATCCAACATACGTGAGCAAGGCGCCACTCAAACTACGAGGCATATCCTGTGGTGCACTGTCCTCTTGTGTTGCCTTGGGAAAGACAAACTCCTCCAGGCACACTGGACATGTGGTGGATGCAAATGTTTGGTACAACAAGGCGGCCTGCTGTTCCTGTTTTAGCTTTTCGAGGAGTTGTTTACATGCTTCCACATCATATCGACGACGCCATGTCAGTCTGTGTGTGGTGGTGGTTGAGGTGTGTCAGTGTGGTGGTGGTGGTGTCTGGTTGTGACGTGGTGGGTTGGTGCTTATGATGTAGTGTACCTACATGTGAATGAGACACCCTAGTGTGCATGGCAAGGGGATGTGTATGTACACATACACAAACCACCTACGTCCATGTACAATACACATACACAAACCACCTATGTCCATGTACAATACACAAACCACCCACCACTCCAATACCTGCATGGGTGGAAAAACATCAAAATCATGCCCAAGAGCAACATCCATATTGCAACATCCCACAATCCCTCAGAAATATGAACCCCTGGATCTTCCGACAATTGCGCTCCCATTGCTGCCACCCCTTGCAACACAGCTGTTGCATACTCCTTGTCCACCACCGCTTGATGCAACGATGCACTGATGGAATTTGCTGCTCGTGCGTTGAGGCGATGCTGCGCACCACGCCCCGCCACAATGGCAATCACGCCATCATGCGCACCAACAAGAAGCAATGCCCCATCGTCGCAGGTCTCGCTGCCCACGTGCCATGCATCCAGGAGCCAGTACGAAAATCCCTGGGCAGTTTGTTGTGTGCCACCAGGGCCAGGAGCAAGTTTATCAACAAGGGCAACAGCAACTTGAAATCCAGTGCCCGGGGATGCAGTGGCGCATGGTGCTTGGGCATAGGGTGGATCGGCCAGTCGGATGCTTCGTATCAATGCATCCACTTGACGCAGTGCTTTGTTGGTGAGGAGGCCATCAGGGTCACATACCCAGCCAGGAGTGGTAGCTGTGTGGTGGGAGATGATGATCGACTACCATGAAATGGCCACAATTGCTGGTGTCATACCATTTGTGGTGTGTTTGGGTAGGCATTTTGATGGCTGGGTTTGTGGTGAGGGGTATTGATCAGGGCTCCAAGGCTGGCTATTGTTTGTGCCATGTGGCAATACTTGGATTGTGGCAATGGCAGCAGCAGTGCTGCTAGCGAGCTGCAGCCATGTCAGTAAGAATAAGGATAGTATGCGATGCATTATAACAAAGCTTCTATGGCATGCTACGCTGGCATGGAGCTGCTACGAATAGCATGGTGTTGTTGGCTGTGTATCGAACAGCGAGAGCAGCAGCGTGCGTCGAACAATTAGAGGGAAACGAGGAGAACAACAAGTCGCAGAAAGTGGCGAGTGTGTCACAGTGGGACTGTTTTGGCAAACGGAAAATTGTGGTAAGTCAAACTTTGTGTGGCAAGTCCCCCTCGTCAGTTCTTCATCATCACTGCTCGAAGAAAAACCTCATGCGCATTTACAAAGTGCCACCTGCGATAAAACCATATACAATACCAAAGAAAACACCAAAGAAAACAAGGTTGTGCCAACAACAATATGTTGGTGTGGTGGGGTCACCGGCCGGGGCCAGAGTGACGTCAAAAGGTGTAATGTAGGCAATAGAATCTAAATAATGGAAAGAGTGAAAGCCATATACTCCCCCTACGATATGGCCATCAAAACGAAACCTACGTGTACACAGAAAACACTGGCAGATTGGTGGGCCCTGAACAAGGCCCCTGCCAGAAATCACCACCATCACGACAAGTCATGTGTGATACGCGAAAGCAGTGTGTGCATGGGTGTGCTATGGTTTCGCACACATTTCAACAGAAACCAAACACATGGTGGCACGATTCTCAAAAAATCAAGGGGCATTGCAAATAACAAACTTGGCACAAACAACGGTGTGTGAACGACAGGCTACCTGACAAACATTTCTACATCATTATGTTGTGTGTGGGTGTATAGAATTTCTTTTGTCTTGTTTGCAGAGGTAGCATAGTTGCTCCACACATGCGTGCTCCACCCGGCACCCTTATGGTGCTGGTGTTGGTGAAGATGTTGGGTTGAGCTGCTGGGATATTGGCGTGCCATCTGCATTGTACATGTAGACATAGTTGCCATCGGCATCCTGGGGGAAAATGTTGGGGACCGTGCCAAAGTATGTCAACCATCGGGCGCGTTCAGCACCCTGCACTGGGGGGGTCATCGTGTCGTTGCACCATATATCGTTGGCCTTGTTGTTGCGCAGCTGCTGGGCGTACTGCATACGTACCCTGTTGGTTTTATGAAAAGACCATTGTGTGATCTGGATACATCACATATACCAATGCTACTGCTCTTGTTGTTCTGTGTACACCATACAGAGTCTCTACATCCCTCCCCCACTCGACATACCATGGGAAACATGATTTGAACCAAGGAAACACGTGGTTTTGGAGGGACGTTGGTTGCAGTGTCTGGTAGACGTATCGTGGTTGCAAAACAGCATTGCCCCAGCATTTTGTAAATGTCCAGAACGTGGCATTGTTTGCAAAGGGGTTTTTGAGGTAATTGTTCCACATGTAGGGCTCCACCTGAGGTGTTGGATATAGGTTTTATGTCAAGGGGTGTACTGTGCTGCATTGTACGTGTACGCATCCCCCGCATGTGTTGCATCTCCCGCTCCTCTAGACCACAACACCTCTCGTTTCATACCTTGAGATCCGTTGGGCCAAAGTTGGGGGTACTTTCTGGGACAATATCTGTCACCTTGAGTTTGATTTCCAGTGAGCGGCCAAACCATACAGACAAGCATACATCCTGTGTGGGTTGGTGTGCTTGTTTGGGTACACACACAAAAAACATAAATAAACTTGGTGTTACCCACGTGCACAGCACACAGTGGCACACTGGAGTGCATGATTCAAAGTACCATATTCAAAGTGCCGCCTCATACCGCATCGTACAGGCGCTCAGTGTCGAGGCCACGCAACGCTCCCCATTTAACCCAGTACTCAGAAATTGCAACATTGGACATCCAGAATGCCTGTGTTGGAGGAGTCAGACCGATGATAATTGTGCACATCATCACGATGAAGCAAGAAACACTGTACACATACATTAAAGGGGAAGCCAGAGGACAAGGTAGGGAATGGGCGACCGTCGTTGGTGGCGCCGCTTGCCGTGCAATCTGTATTGTTGTTGCGGGGTTGTTGTTGGGGGAAAGAGTTTCTCATAAACAATATACACACACCACTGCATACCGATGTAGAACATGGGCTGCAATGGCAGATCCCAGGTGAGGATGTTTTTAGGCACCCAAAACTTGTTTATGGGAAAGTCAACAGGGCGCACATTGTACTTGTCCCCGTTTAAGTTCATGTCGGGGGTGGTATCACATTCGTAGGTCTCCGTGGGATGGAGGCCATCTGCCAACGCAATGGTGGGCATTCTGGCAGGGCTCCTGTGTGTTTGGCGGGAATGTGTACACTTGACTCACCGCCATGAGCCGTTGAGACACATCACCATACCAGTAGTTGCATGAGGGAGAAAGCAGCCAGGTCGTATTAAACATGGGTTCACCAATAGTTGTATTGGTATACTGGTCAATAACCAAGGGGTCGGTGTTGAACGCTGTGCGAGGTGGCGATATCACGTGTGATCTCAGCCAACGGGTGTCGACGCAGTACACTCGCAACACACGTACTAAATCGAGGAGAGGGAGATGGTCGCACGCTTGGGGAAGGCTTGATAATTGGAGAGGGAGACGGTGGCCTTGGCGATGGGGAAGGCAGCCTTGGCGATGGGGAAGGCAGCCTTGGTGATGGGGATGGTAGCCTTGGAGAGGGCGACGGTAGCCTTGGCGAGGGGGATGGCAGCCTTGGCGATGGGGATGGCGGTCTTGGGGATGGTGAAGGTTGTCGGGGACTTGGACTAGGTAGTCTGGGACTTGTTACCGATGCAATGGTCGTGCTTGTTCGTCTGGGCGAGGGCGAAGGTGGTCGAACAACCTTGTACTTTGGTCGTGGTGACGGACTGGTGCGTTGCGACATGCTGCTACCCGTGAAGAGTAGCAGGCAGACCAGCAGACATGTGCAAGATGATGTGCGCATGTTGTTGTATGTTACAAGTATTGCGTGTATTGCGATGTAATTCTTGTATGCGTTGATATGTGAGTGCGGAAGAGTTAAGGTAATGGATTTTGATGTTTTGTCGGTATTAGAAACGTACACATAGCCGACGCATGGATGGTTGTCGTCGAAATGTCGTTGGGGAATGGGCTCGATTGCGACATAGACTAGACTTTTGATTTGTAATTGTGGTCGTTCTTGCGAAGTGATATTCGGTTGTTTGATTTGGTTGTTGTGGACAGGGGTGGTGTAGTTGGGTGGACAGGGGTGGTGTAGTTGGGTGTAGCTGGGTGTGATGGGTGGTGTAGCTGGTAGTATTCAGTGTATGGTTTGAGAGTTGTTGTGTAAGGGTCACATTGGGGATGTATGGGGGCTGTGTGCAGGAGCGCGGACAGTCTGTTGCCATCAGCCAGTCACCATCAGTTTTTGCAAGATTGCGAAAAGCTCTTCTTGTACGTACCGCACACACGTAAACCAACCTATTTGATTACACACACACACCTGTTTATGATTGCCCTTTACATCTGCCAATGTTGTTGCATAAGCATTAGCATTATAACCTAGCAGTAACCAGTAGAGTACCATAGTGACACACATATTGATTGCTATGTAGAGATGTACGGGGGAGGAGAACAATGGCACGCTTATGATGTTTCGTACATCTCTCCCAAACATGACAAGGTTGCGTAGGTTGCGTAGGTCTTTATCGTAGGTCTTATACGACATTGCAATACAGCAAGTAATACAGCTAGTAATAACAACACACCCAGGTGCAATGCTTGTCATTTGACGTCGGGTATGAAGCATTGTGGGGGGGCACAGCTGCAGGCTTTGTCGTCTGTTTGCAGGCGCCCCAGCTCCAGCGGCACATCAGCTATCGTGCCCATCAACCTGCACCACGCGGCGCTACATCGGATGAGGTACTGGGGTACTTGTTGCGCACACCCACACAACATGTGCATCGGCACAACAACATCTCCATGTTGCCTTGTCTCCCCTAGGGGTGTTTGGATGTGCTGAGCATGGCAGATTGTGTGGTTAGTGCAGGCAGGGGCAGCATTGCATGCCACTACCCAGAGGGCATAGAGGCGTGGTCATACAAGGAGCATCCCAATGTACGCTCTCCAATGGTCGTGTCCCCCTTTTTGTGTAAAGCTATGTTGTGCACCACGCAGGATTCTACACAGTATACTGCTATACACTGTAGCGTAGTAAACTGTCCATGCATCATTCAACCCCATGCATCATTCAACTTTACGCATCATTCAACCCCATGCATCGTGCAACACCACCACACAGGAAACATACACCTGTCTCTCCCTCGACCTAGCCTACCCTGCTAGTCAAGTCATCGCTGGGCGTGCCTCTGGTGGACTGGTCACCCTCAGCATGCACACAGGACGTGCCATACCAACAGCACAGAGCAGCAGCTTTACTGATGTGGTGACTGTGCTCGCTGCCGGGGGGCCCCGGGGGCCCCTCTTGGGGGGGACGTCGACTGGGCAGGTGTTGGTGTGTGACCCAAGGCAGAGCTACACTGTGCAGCAGCGCCTGGTGGCTCACCCGTGTATGTTTATTGGGGTGCAGTACGTGTGGTGCACTGTTGATGGTGTGGTGTGGGTGCACTGTTGATGGTGTGGTTGAGTATGTATGAGGGATGGGATGTGTTTGTGGATGGGATAACTTGGTATAACCTATTCATGTTCTTGTTTGTATATATGCAGATATCAAAACACACACACATACATAGACACAAACAAACAAACACAAACACAAACACACACCCCACAGCGGGCATCACAAGTTTAGATGTCAAGGGTGATCTTGTAGTCACTTCAGGGTATAGTGAAAGCAAAGGGAGACGATTCACTGACCTGTATGCCAAGGTGTGTGTGGGTGTTTTGAGAGAAGGGTGTTTCCATGAGGGTGTTATTGTACACATGGGTGTTGTTTCCATGAGGGTATTGTTGAACAAGGGTAAGAGTTGGGTGTGCAAAACGCTGTTTTACATGTTCACACGTTCACTTTCACTCTTTCGCACATTCACCCACACTTTCACCTGCACTTTCACCCGCACTTTCCTGCACACTTCCGCCCACATGCACACTACGTTTCCCCTCACACTTTCCCCCACACGTTGACCCACATACACAAGCCACCCTCGCTCAGGTATTTGACCTCAGAGCAGGGGGCCGCCTCATGGGCACCATGCCCTTCAATGCAGGCCCCTCCTTGTTGCGTTTCCACCCTTCATTTTCATCCACGGTGTTTGTGGTGTCTGCAAGTGGCATGTTTGGGTTAATGGATGTGAATGGCAGCACCATCAGCTCTGCCCAACAGGCATGCCAAGGGTGGTGGGGATTTTACGGTGAAGAAAGGGGGAGTACACAACACCACACACTCATGCTATACACAACACCACACACGCATGCTACACACAACACCTCATACTATATACAACACCACAAACTCTACCATACACATTCACCCCACACAGATTGCACTGAATCATGGTCAACTCACCTCCATAGCAGTCTCCCCCACTGGTGACTGTGTGGCCCTGGGCAGTCAACAGGGAGAACTACACCTCATCAGCCGCACCACACACCCACAAGTGCATTTGTATGAACAGGTGTGTTGAGGCGTATTTGGGTGTGTTTGGGTGTATTTGGATAAAGCCCTGGCCTTTTTCTGCCTCTCACACACATACACACCTACAGCACACCTACACCCACATACCCACATACCCACATACATACCACACCCACACATACCCACCCACACACAGTTGCTGCCAGACCTGCCCATTCGCTACACCCCACCCACCTATTCTCCAAAAGACGGTAACAATTTTGCAGCTATACCCACATATGAACACATGATGGAGGAACATGAGGGGCTATTGAGTGAGGCACACCCTGGAGCGACAATCACAGTGGGGTTGCCACCACGTGTATTTGATCCCAAAGACATTGTTGTGAAAGCCAAGGTGTGGTTGGTTGATGGGTGGTGATTGAGTTTGTGTGTGTGTGTGTTGTTGGTGTGTGCTAGGGGTTGTTATGTGTGCAATGAATATGCTTGTGTGTATGTGCATATGTGTATACTGTGCAAAAAGACATGTATGACATGAAAGCGTATGGCAACATATGAGAACAACAACCACAATGTATGAGAATAACAACCACAATACATGACATGAAAACACCCTCCACATCAACACCACCCCAATACAGGATGACTGGGTAGGTGTTGCATCCAACCCAAAATACGTCCCAGGCGCCCCTCGGGGGACCGCAACAAGATTGGTGGCCCCGCTTCGCAACAAGCGTGTGTCATTTTCAAGTGGGAAAAACAAGGGGGGTGGGCATAAAGGGGGGAGTGGGCGTCGACGCATGGGGAGGGATGGGGTACAAGGAATGCTGTCTGACAAATTTTGGAAGATGGAAGCACGGTTGGTGAGAAACTTTTTCTTTTTTGCTTGGGGTGTGGTGTGTGTGAGTGTGGGGTTGTCATAATGAGCGTGTGGGTCTTACAATAAGTGTGGGGGATTGTGTGAACAGGCAGCATGGACTAATATTTTACAAATGCATCCCCCCCCACACCTACCACACCCCATACACAAGGATGCCTGAGGGGGCACGTCGTTATGATGTGTTTGATTATGCTGTACACAACAAGACAGGGTTTTCGGGGTTGGAGAATGATGTGCCTGATTGCTATGTGAATAGCCTACTGCAGGTGTGTGTGTTGTGGGGTGTGTGTATTGTGGGGTGTGTGTATTGTGGGGTGTGTGCACGAGTAATGTGTTGGGTGCGCACCAAGGGTGTGTGAGTGTGTGTGTTGACATCAACATGCATGTGTGTATGTTGACCGATACAATGTGTACACTCATATACTGTGACACACATTTCCCCCTCCTTGTATACCCCATGACACCCACCCACATGACACCATCCACATGACACCATCTCCCCATAACACCACCCACGTCACACCACCCACCCACCCACCCACACCACACAAACCCAGGTGCTCTACTTCACCCCACCCCTCCGTGCAGCCATTCTCAACCACACAGTCGACCCTGGCATAGAGTTTAGCATGCTGTGTGAAATGTGCTTTCTCTTTCGCATGCTGGTCAATGCACAGGGTGCCACCTGTCGGGCCACTAACTTGCTGAGGACACTCAGACAAGATGCGAGTGCGGCTACCATGGGACTGTTGGAGGGGAAGGGTGTGACGAATACACGACAAGCAGAAACGGGCGTAAAGGATGCAGAGGTGTGTTTGTTTGTTGTGTGTGTGTGGGTGTTGTATTTGTTTTTTGATGGCTCATGATGGTGTGAATGTGGCACATGGTTGTACCCCACACACAATTGACACCCCCCACATAACTGACACCACACTACTTCTCCCCCCACCACCACACACACCCTAAAACACACCAGTACACACCAAAACACGCCTCAGCACCCACCAACATACCCACAGCTCGAAACAGGCAAGGTTGTGCAACTCGGTCGCCGCTTACAGCGTCTCTCCCAACACCTCTTACAACGCCTTGTTAAAGAAACACTGGTTGCTCAGGAACCCCCAGCTGTGGTGGATACATTTTCCCATAGATATAAAACCTCATTGCAGTTGATAAATGGCAAGGGGAGTAAGGAACCGAGTGAAACAGATGTGTTGCAGGTGTGGGGTGTGTGGGTGGGTGGGTGTTTGTGTGTGTGAGGGCGGGGTGTTGTAGGCGTTGTATTGGGGTGTGCTATGTGTGATTTGTTTGTAGTATCTGTTGGGAGTCAGCTCTATGTATGCGTGGTGCACTGGCATAGCACAAACACAAATGCCAATTCCCACCCTTCCAAACCCATACCCACACAACAATCACACACACACACAAATATACACACACCCAAATCCATACGCACACACACTCTTTCTCCATCACATCACCAGTTGCATCTGAGGTTCCCTGATGCCCCTCAGAGACCACCTGTACCTGCTGGTCAACATCCATGCAAGTATGTGTTGGTGTTTTTGTGTGCGTGTTGGTGTTTTTGTGTGCATGTTGGTGTTTTTGTGTGCGTGTTGGTGTTTTTGTGTGCGTTTTTGTGTTTTTGCGTGCGTGTTGGTGCTTGTGTGGACTTGCATGTGCATATTGTTTTTGTATAATGTACGGTGTTTTGTATAATGTACGGTGTTTTGTGTGTGTACATCAACAATGTGTATGAAAAATACAATTTCCCCACCCCCCTACCCCCCTACATATACACACACAAACACACACACACACATACCCCCCTACATATGCACACAAATACTCCCCCACATACACAAACACACACACGTATCCCCCCATTCATACACATACCCCCCCACAAACACAAACACACCCAGGGTGCCTGTGGATGCTGCCATGCGCCCCTCATTTGCTCACCTGCTGCAAGATTCTCTTCACCAAACAACAGACCTTCACATGCAATGGGATGCTGCACAACGCTTTGCTGCAGTGAGGAAAACACGAACTGTACTTACATTGCCACGTGTGCTGTTGATTGGGTGCTACCCAGAGGTGTGGGTGGGGTGGGGGGTTGGGAGGGGAGGGTGTCCATCACAGCAGCCATGCATTTGTACTACTAGTACTATGCATTCGTACTATTGGCCATGCAGTTGTGATATTGAATCCAACATATCCCAATTTCCTCACCCAACACAAACATTCACCAACTCTCACACACGCACTCTCTCACACACAGCAACATCAAGACTTGGTGTATTTTGCACCCTACCCCCCCCACGATGCCACCACCCCAAACACCTCCCCCCCCCCTCGTCCATGGCTCCCCCCCGCCGTTGCTGTGACCATAAACCACACTCCAGACACCACCCACACCCCACCCACCCCACCAGTGGTGGTCGCTGAGGGTCCCAGTGTCGCCGAGCTGCGTGCGAAAATAGAGGGGAGTGGGGAACATGGAAAACCACAAGCTGGGCAACAAGGGGCAACGCGTGTGGTGTATGAGTTGCGTGCAATGGTGTGTGATGTGTGGGATGAAGAGGTGCTGGGACCCTTGATGGCAGAGGGGCCTGTGAAAAAGGGGGGGCCTGAGGGGCACCTGGTTGCACACATCAAGGTGGGTTTGTGTGTGTGTGTGGTGGTGTCTGTGGTGTGTGGTGGTGTGTGTGTGTGGAGCATGGTGTGTGTGTGTGTGCAGTGTGTTCAAGTGCATTGTATGCTGATGGTATGCCTACTGTATATGCATTCTTTGCACACACATGGATGTATTGCCTATGCATATACAACAGGTACCACACACCTACTCTCAAGCCCTTATACACCATGCACCATCACCAGTTGACAATGTACCACAGCTGGAAGGTGCAATGGAAGGTGCAATGGAAGGTGCAAAGGAAGGTGCAATGGAAGGTGCTCTACAGGACACATGTACTGTGGAAACGAGTGCAATAAAAGCAAGTGCTCTGGACACAGATGCTTCAGTAGTGGAGGGTGATGCAGATACTGATGATGATGGTGGTGTGCGTGCTGACAATGGTGGTGATGGTGGTGGTGTGCATGCAGGTGCAGGTGTGCAGGAGATCACAGCTGCTGTGGAGGGTGTGGTGATTGATGGAAATGTTCAAAATAATGGTGCTGCTGATGGTGGTGGAGGTGGTGTTGCTGGTGAAGCTGCTGTTAAAGAACAACAACAAGAAGAAGATAATGAAGAAGAAGAAGGAGAAGTGGCGGGAGAAAATGAAGGAGAAGGAGAAAATGAAGGGGAAGAAGATGAAAATGGTGACATACACACCACCACACATGAAGCACCACCACCACCACCACCTACATCAACAGACACCACAACCACCACAACCGCCCAGCATGATGAGTGGTTGTTGTTTAATGACTTTTGTGTTGCGCAGTCTCCACTGTCAGAGGTGTTGGATGTGTATGGGGGGCAAAAGATACCATGTCTGTTGGTGTATGCTCAGGTATGTGTTGGAAGATAAAGGTGATGGAGTGGTGTTGCACATGTGCACTGTATACAAGCACATGTGCACTACATTTAACCGCATTACACCCTTCATTATGCACCCTTCATTATGCACCCTTCATTATGCACCCTTCATTATGCACCCTTCATTATTCACCCTTCCCTATACCCCCTTCACTATATCCCATTCACCATCCACAGGTGCACCCACAGCCACATCAACCCGAAGACAACCTGCCTCTTGTACCCACTCACCCATGCATACCTGATGAGGGATTTCTACGCGTGTGCACCATGAAACCACTGCAGGTAAGATGTGGGTCAATGTGTGTCTGTATGGTTGTGTTGTAAAGGGTGGGTATATGCTCATGGTGTGGGGAGGAGTGTTGTTTTCCTCACCCACCCATCCCATCCCTGACACACCCACACACACCCTCCTCTCTCACACACACACTACACACACACACACACACACTCCTCCCCACCCACACAGGCATCCAATGTCAAGCTCGCCCCACCCACATTCATTCCCTTTACCTCAGACGACCTACCACAGCCAGGGCAGCTGTTTGGGTTGGATGCAGAGTTTGTGCAGCTGGAATCACCACTGGCTACTCGCTTTGATGGGTATGTGGGTGGGTGGGTGGGTGGGAGTGTTGGGTATGTGTGGGTGTGTTTGTGGGGGGGGAGGGGGGGGATGTGTGTATACACATGTGGGTGTATGTGGGTGTATACACATGTGGGTGTATGTGGGTGTATACACATGTGGGTGTATACACATGGGCATCAGAACAAAGCGCCCATGATGCTCTACACAATCACCATACTCTGCACACAATCACCACACACAATCACCACACACAATCACCACACACAATCACCACACAGGGACTCTGATGCGAGTAGAAACCTGTGTGTGGCACGTATCAGTGTGGTGCGAGGTGAAGGTCCTCTCGTCAACACTCCTGCTATTGATGACTACATACGAATGGTGGAACCTGTTGCCGATTACCTGACCAAATACAGTGGCTTGGTATGAAATGAGAGGGGAGAAGGGGGAAGGGAGGCTTTTGTGTGTGGACAGGGCTGGTTTGTAGTTCTGCGTACAATATGCACTATAAACACCATGCACCCAAAAACACCTTGCACAAAAAACACCATGCACCAGAAAAACACCATGCACCAGAAAAACACAAAAATCCAAAAAAAAAAATCCAAAAAAAACGCACAGGTGGAGGGTGACCTGGACCTGCAGCGTTCTCAACATCACCTCACCACACTCAAAGCATCCTACACAAAGCTACAATACCTTGTTGATAGAGGATGTGTGTTTGTAGGACATGGGTTGCATAACGATTTCAAGCTCATCAACCTTGTGGTTCCACGCCATCAGGTGTGTTTGTGTGTGCTGTCGTGTGTATGGTCTTGTGTGTGTGCTGGTATGTGCATGCTGTTATATCTGTGCTGTCGTGTGTATGGTCTTGTGTATCATCCAACACCACCCCCCGCCCCTCCAACACCCCACCCCCCTCAACACCACCACATCAGGTCATCGACACTGTAGAGCTTTTCCACATAAAACACCAACGCAACCTCCGCCTACGTTTTCTAGCTGCACACCTCCTCAGCATAGACATCCAGGCAGACAGTCATGATAGTATAGAAGACGCACGCACTGCGTTGAGGTTGTTTAGGGTGTATCAACAGCTTGTAAAGGAGGGGACGCTGAGTGAAACGTTGAGACAGTTGTACAAGCACGGGAATATGCATGGGTGGGCGGGGGAGGCTGCGGGAATGATTGGGGAAAAACAAGGGGGTGAAAAACAAGGGGAGGAGGGGGGAGGGGTGGTTTGATGCATATTTCACTGTAGCAAATCTTGCGTCATTTTTGATCTGTTGTTCGTGGTGGTTTTAATGCACTGGTTGCATTGGTTGCATTGGTTGCATTGGAAGAAAAAGATGTACAACAATGATCATCACGAAACCATATGGACCGTATGGAAAAACCTCTGCTGTGTATATCACCACGACCACTGCTGTGACAAACAATCAATCACCACACAGCCAACGTTTCACACACAAACAGCCCCTCCTAGACCGCTCCACTTGCCCTCCTCCAGAGCCCCTTGAACATGCCCAACACCCCCGTTGTATGCAGCCCCACTGCCGACCGAGCTGCTGCCACAGACGTTGCCTTGAGGGTAAACGGCTGGGCATGCATACTACTCAAAAATGGAGTGTATACGACTGCCTTTTGAATGTGGTCGTACATGTAGGAGTTTCGCACTTGTCCAATGCCACTGCCTGGGTTTTTGAGGTCTGCTGACGTGGCAAAGGAGCCCCACACCGTCATCTGGGGGTGGGGGGAAATGAGGGGGGAAGAGGGGGTGTCAAAAAGGAGGGGGTGCATGTACACACACATGTGCACAACAGACCTGATGCACCCATTGGCACATCACAACAGACAACACACCACACCAACACCCCCACCCACAAAAACACCCAAAAACACCAACACACCCCAACACCCACACACCTGTGGAAAGTATCCAATATTACTCCACCCATTGATGCATACACACCCATACTTGAGCCTATGTAATTCCGCCTCAAGTGCATCACTGTACATTTCCTCTGTTGCAGGGTGTACCACTACTGTGCAGCTTGTGGTACCTGCACATGCAGTGTTGGCAAGTGATACCTGCGTGTGGGGGGGGGAGGTTTGAGGTGATGGTGGTGTGGTGCTGGGGGAGTGGCATGATGATAATAATGATGATGATGATGATGATGATAATGATGATAATAATGATGATAAAACATACAAGATATACATAGAGCAAGGACAACAACCACAAGTCATGAGCAACATGGTCAACCAAATCACAATTAGAATCAAACACCCCCTTTGTTCATCACACACCCCTTTTGTTCATCAAACACCCCTTTTCTTTCTCAAACACCCCTTGTTTTCTTCATACCCACACATACCGCATCTTGTAAAAAGTCGACCTCAAACGTTGCCTCCTGTTCCTCCTCAGCTGCCCACAGTTTCACAAAGGTGATGACTGGGCAAAAGGGGTCCACCCTGAATGCATACTCAGCCTATGTGTATTGAGTGTTTTGGGGGGTGTGATTGAATGAGCAAGAAGTAAAAGTGCATGTGCTTGCATCGTGTGTGTGTGTGTGTGGGTATCTGTACATTTTTACATGTGTATGTGGCCCACCCACCTCACCCCCTCCCCTCAACACACCTGTGGATCCTCAGGCACTTTCTCCAAAACGTTGACCAACCATGGCAATGGTTGACCAAACCCATCCGCCCCCTCCAGCATGGGTGGATCCATCACGGCAGCTTCAGGGTAGGTGCGTGCAAAGGCAGCATACCGGCTGTGTATGCCCGGGTAGTGTGCAGGCAACATGGGAAAGTCGGTCAACATTTTTTTAAACAGGTCAATGATTTCATCTGTTTTATCCCAATCACCAGCCACAATGACAACTCGCGGTGTCATCTGTGTTTGTTTGATTGGTGGGGTGGTGAGATGTATGTTGGGTGGGTATCAATGGGGATGTTGTGGGAGACTATGTGTATGTGATGCTCGTTGCAACCAATGCACTTCTCTACACACCATACATTCCCCTCTATATACATGCCACATACATGCCACATACATGCCACATACATGCCACATACATGCCACATACATGCCACATACATTTCACAAACGTATTTCACACATCATATGCCCACCCACATACCGGATTGCAACTGTTATTATCCGTAAACGCAACAACCAACTGCCTCACATGATGCACCACCTCCTCATCACTCCATGGCCCAGGCACCAACACATAGGGTGTCACACATGCCAGCTGTGAATACACAGGAACCTTGATCCGGGGTGTGTTGGCATGCTTGTTTTCTTGCTGTTGTGAGGTGGTGGAGCCCCATACGAGGGCGTCATGGGTGGCGAGGGTGCCGCTGATGTGTACAAGGTTGGTGAGGGGGTGGTAGATGGCAGGGTGACTTGCCTGGGTGGGGGGCCAGGGGTGTGAAATGAGAGGGGATCTGGTGAGGAGTGGTGTATATGGGGCAATATGATACATAAATGGTGGTGCAGTGTATTATTGTATGCTGTGGCACCTGGAACATGCTGGGTAGTAGCACCTACGTAGCACTTAGTACCTGCTGGTTACAACTATACAACACCTGTCGATACACACAACACACACACCTCTACTTGATCGCAACACATGCTCCAGTAAAACCCTCGTGCACGCAGTGGACTCAACATCTGTGTGTGTAGTTTATGCAGTGTGTGTGTATTTGTAGTATATGCAGCATGTGTGTGTGGTGTATGCAGTGTGTGTGTATTTGTAGTATATGCTGGGCATATACATGTATACATGAGTACATGTGTTTATGCACTGCAAGTGTGTTTTCATTGCAACCCCTCTCTCATCATAATACATCCAAACTAACACCACCACCACACCCTCAAAAACACATCCTCCAAAACACACACCCTTCACCCCCCCCCACATATCACACACCTGCTCAGCATGCTCAGCGTACGTAGCCTGCAGTGGATGATACTTGAGCAACACCGTGCAATTGTGGTTAAACATATAATACAACACCTCTGCAATAGACACATATCCCTGATGCCCCGCCCCCACCACCACCGCCACCTGTCCCCGCCTACCCCCCCCCTGGTAGGAAGAACACAACGTTGCGGGTTGGCCTGCCTGCAGAAACAACTCAATACTCAGCCCCTGCATTGCACTGAAATTAAATGAGTCACCCCAGCCTAGTGGAAATGCACGTATGCTCTGTTGACCACTGAGACCAGTTTTGAGGGCCAGTTGGGGGCAGCTTCGCTTGTTGTGGAGGTGTTCGAGTGTCTTACGCAAGCCTTGGAGTGTGTTGGCGAGGAGCATGCTGTTGCTGAGGAGTTCTGGGGGGGGGGGGGGGGGGGTTGAAAGGGGGGTATGTGGTGTGTGCAAATGTGTATGTGGATGTATGTGGATGTATGTGGATGTATGTGGATGTGGATGTGATGATTGACGGTACATGTGCATGCATGTGTGCACATACATATACACACACATACGCACACATATATGGTCCTCAAAGCACAACCCACATCCAACTACTCACAATCACACCCACCCATGCACACCTCCACATCCTGCACGCCCTTGGTCTCAGCTGCACACATAGCCCATGAAAGTGGGTCTGACAACAACTGCTGCTGCATGTCATGTATGATGCCTAGCTTTTCGTCCAGAGGGAGCTGTGCCCAGACATCCTTGTTGGTTGACAATGTCTGTGTGTGTGTGTGTGTGTGTGTGATTGTGTGATTGTGGTGTGTGATTGTGTGTGTGTGAATAGATCAATACATGCTGAGTATGGTGTATTGTAGCACGAGAATGGGTGCATGTGCGTGTGTTGCACGAGTGGATGATCAACAGACCTGCATGGCAGCATCAATCTCTTTGGGGGATGGTGTGTCTGGTGACCATGGTGCAAACTGTGTATGTGTTAATGATGATGATGGTGTGGTGGTGCCGTTCTGCCCAGTTCAATAACACCCAAGCATACCACTGGTGGGGGTGGTCCTGCGTCGTGCACGGTGTCTAGATGGTCACTTTCAATCTGCCCGTTTGTGCCATTGGCTTGTTCAGCATTGGCATGTTCAAGTTTCTGCGGGATGTCTGGAGTGGCTGCAGAAGGTTGAGCGAGAGTAGCAGGGTTGTCTGTTTGCATCGTTCCAGTCAAACGTCGTTCGACCTGCTGTTACGAGATTCAGCTAGCAGACACTATTTTTAATACTGTTCGCACGATATTGATGCATACAAGGAGCGTTGAGGAGGCGTTGATGAGTTTAAGGTCACGACAGTTACAACTTGTGATGTGCGTGTGGGCAGAATATGTATGCGTAGGGGCCAGCAGTTGTTGTGCGTGTCGACGCAGCTGAATGTTGCTCGAGAAACCAAACTAATTAGAATAGATCGCTTTTTACTGCATGCAAATTTTTGGCACTGTACTTTTTCCCTGCCTTTGAGGCGCCCTTGTGCACACATCAATAATGCCTGTCACCCCTGTCACCATGTGCACCATCCAGCCCCATGCAGCACGCCCCACACGACCTTCCATTACTCGCACCCTGCCACGATCAGCAGCAGCAGCATGCGGTGGAGTGATGGCAGCACTGATTGTAACCCATCCCGCCATGGCGTTGCCCGCATGCATCCACACGTCTCAATCAAGCCCACGTGAGGCTGCACACCTGCAAGAGCCACACCTGCAAGAGCCACACCTGCAGGAAATAGAGTGCCTCACAGCCCCGCAACTCGTGGCAGCCGCACCCACATTAGAGGTGTTTGTGGTCACTGCATACGTGTGTACGTGCGTGTACAAACCACTCCATACACATCGATCTCCCCTACACAGGATGCAGCAGAGGGGGCAAAAGACATTGCTGATGACGCAGCCACACGTGCAGCAAACAAGGCTGGCGAGTTGAAAAACAAAGTCGGTGAAAAAGCAGGGGACATTGCTGATGACGCAGGAAACAAGGCCGCCCAATTGAAAAGAAAAATAGGTGAAAAAGCAGGGGACACTGCCGAGACTGCTCGTGCCCAGGCAGGTCGCTTGGCTGATGAAGCAGCTGACGCAGCAAGACAGGCTGCTGAGGAGGCAGCAGGTGCCGCGGCAGGTGCCCGGGACCGTGCTGTGCGTGGTACACAGCGTGCTGTGCGATCGCTTGACAATGCAACAGATGCTCCACAAGGTGTGGGGGTGGGTTGGTGGTGTTGGGGTGGGTTGGTGGTGTGGGGGTGGGTTGGTGGTGTTGGGGTGGGTTGGTGGTGGATATCATGGTGATAGGTTGTCACATAGCTCAGCTTATCAGTTCAGCACACAACACAACACAATATGCACACACATATGTATGCACATCCCCAGTACATACAACTCCTCAAAAGGTCGCGGTGCTGTCCCTGGTGCTGCTATCTTTGCAGTGGGCTTGTTGGGGTTGGGGCTGTTGACGTACAACCGTGTGCAGCAGGGAAACAAGAGCAACACCACTAACAAGCGCCGCAAGTAGGAGGAGTGGTGCGCTTTGTTGGAAAATGATTGTTGGACAAACAAGCAGTGCAGAAGAGCAGTGAAGACGGATGTTGTTGTTTGAGAGCATGATGTTGGCCATGATGTTGCCCAGCTTGTTGTTTGTTGTGTTCTGTTGTGCATTGATGAGACAACACATTTACACGGCCATTTACAAGAAGTGTAAGCACAAGTGCAAAAACGTCAAAATTACACCATCGTTTACGCAGTGATGGCATTGTGGGACCTGTTTTCATCAGCGACGGCGTGAGGGGCCCTGTCTCGTGGTCCAGGTGCCCCACCCACCACGAATGACCCAGGGTTGATTGCAACACTTTTTGTGCAGTTGTCCGTCTTGTAAATGCCCACCTGGATGTTTTTGTGACATGCAATGTGATTGTGGTAGCATGTAGATATACGTGTTGCAATGTATATACAATGTTGCCATCCCCTCTCGTTTCGTACCAATCGGTCTGCCAACTCAAACATGTTGTTTCGCAGGGAAATGACGATAAATTGTGCCCCCTGGGTTTTCTCCACAATGTAGTGTGCCACAATGGACACGTTTTTGAAATCTGTGGTGGTGGTGATGATGGTGGTGGTGATGATGATGATGCTGATGATGTTTAGGAAAAGGGAAGCATGTACACCGCATCTCCAATGTACACACAGCACATATATACACACAGCATACCAAGGGCAGCATCAATTTCGTCCATAAAGTACAGTGGTGTTGGTTTGTAATGATGCAGGGCAAACACCAGTGAGAGTGATGATAGTGTTTTCTCACCACCAGACAGGTTGGTAATGTTTTTCCAGCTCTTTTTGGGTGGGCGCACACTGAACACAATGCCCTGGGTTGATAGGTGGGGGGAGTTGCAATTGTGGCAATGTGCATGCAATGTGCATGGCATGTATGCTTCCTGGTTGTGTGTATGTATGTATGTATGTATGTATGTATGTATGTATGTATGTATGTATGTATGT